>Ga0206941_10219_pt1 | contig 15743 bp, 15 predicted proteins | sample Alteio_BWOrgHeat_9_FD_153251 | JGI IMG/M metagenome (GOLD analysis project Ga0206941, IMG submission 153251) | Enriched cells from forest soil in Barre Woods Harvard Forest LTER site, Petersham, Massachusetts, United States -... | ecosystem: Environmental > Terrestrial > Soil > Temperate forest >...
GTCTCGCGCGCTGCCTTCTGCTGCGCAATCATCTCTTCCGCAGCTTTGGCCACATTCGGATCGAAGTTCGCCCAGTGCTTCACCAGCGGATGCTCCGGCGCCAGCTGAATTGACGTCGCGCCAAAGATCGTGTCCACTCGCGTCGTGAAGACCGTCAAAGTCATGTTGTCCGTGCACTTGTGTACCGCGAACGTGACCTCAGCACCCTCACTCTTCCCAATCCAGTTCCGCTGCATCGTGCGGACTTTCTCCGGCCAGCCCGGCAGCTTGTCCAGGCCCGCGAGCAGCTCGTCCGCATACTTCGTAATCCTGAAGAACCACTGCTCCAGCTCGCGCTGCTCCACCAGCGTGTCTTCATGCCTCCAGCAACATCCGCCAACCACCTGTTCGTTGGCCAGCACCGTCGCGCATTGCGGGCACCAGTTCACCTTGCTCGACTTCCGGTAGGCCAGGTCCCTCTCCACCATCTTCAGAAAGAACCACTGGTTCCAGCGGTAGTACTCCGGTAAGCACGTTGCGACTTCGGTCCCGGCCCAGTCATAGCTGTAGCCGATGCGCCGCATCTGCACCTTCATCGCGTCAATGTTCTTGAGCGTCCACTCCCGCGGCGGAGTGTTGTTTTTCAGCGCCGCATTTTCCGCCGGCAACCCGAACGCGTCCCACCCCATCGGGTGCAGCACGTTGTAGCCGCGCATCCACATAAAGCGCGCCAGCGCATCGCCAATCGAGTAGTTGCGCACATGCCCCATGTGCAGCGCACCGCTCGGGTACGGCAGCATCTCCAGGCAATAAAACTTTGGTTTGCCGCTCGAGTGCGGCTCCGCTGCGTACAGCGAGGCGTCAGCGTCCCACCGCTGCTGCCACTTCGGCTCTACTTCGGCTGGGTTGTAGCGATTACTGTCGCGCTCGTTCGGCGCGTCGTTGTTCTTAAATTCGGACATACTTCCATTGTAGGAGATTCTGTCAAAGCCTCAGAAAAACTACCGCGTGAACCCGCTCAACGCGCGGGCATCATCACATGGACCGGCATGTTGGCAGGCGTATAGAAGTCCACCGGGTCGGGTTCCCCGCGCTTGATGTCGACGAACTCGTGAGCCATCGTATTCGCGCCATAAATAAGGATGCGCTTCGTCATGACGACAAGCTCGGGGTTATACCACTGCTCATCGGTCTGCGGGGGCGACTGGCTGTTGTCATGCACGCGGCGTCCAACGGTAGCAAGCCCCACCGTGGTCCCTTTGCCGAGATCTTCACACTGGAAGTCCCTCGAGCTCGTCCACTGGAAACAGAAGTTGGAGAAGTTGTAGTTAACCGGTGACCAAGTAACTCGCAATGGCTGACATTGGACGTTGACGCGCCCAACATAAGGGCCTGAGTGCTCTTCCCACATCAGCATACAGTGCGCTACGGGATCGCTGACCCAAATCTGTTTTCCCATACCGGAAGGCAGTGGACTCGGGATTTCCGTTCTCACGCGTCCTTTCGAATCGCGCTCCTCCCGTAGCTGAACCGTGATCGCAGCCTTCGTCGGAGACCAGCCTGTGCCGCTGTAAGTAACATCGGCGACATATGGAAGATCGCGTATCGGCGCTTCAGCGCTCACAGGGTGGTTTACCTCCGGATACCAGGAGGCAGGAAACTTATCGGAGGTCTGGGCGACGTCCTCAACACCCTCGTTGCTCTGTTTCGCATGAAGCTGGAGGGCAATAAATAACAGGGGGCAAAGTAAGATTCGTGAACGGCTGCGCATAAGGATCAACGGCTACTGCACACCATCGTAGCGGTAAAAACTGTCGCGAATTGTCACCGGATTGTGAAGGATGTACTGCTGCGTGCGCGTCCGGATGGCCCATGAGCGGGACCGCACAATTCTCAACCTGCCTCAGCTTTACTGGGCCACAGTACCAGGATTAACCGGAACCTCTACCTGCGGCTTGATCTCAACAACCTTGTATCCCTCCGGAGGAGCAAATAAAGCCGCCACTGGTTCTTCTTTGTCCACCTCTTCCACATCCTGGACAGATCGTCCTCGGCGTGGGTCATCGCGGATCGCCAACATCGTTAGGCCCAACTCATCGGAGCGCCAAAATTCATCCACCGTGACAATCTGCAGTTCATTGCCCTCTTCGCCGGCTGGAATGGTCCTTGTTGTGCGCGATCCATGTGCCTCAACTCCCGCAATATTCCGGAGCCCAAGGTCTTCTGTCTTAAATTCGCTGCGCGGAGGCTGACGGGCCTCGGCGGCTTTTCGCATTGCCGCCAGCTCTTCGGGAGTCGGCTTCGGGCGCGGGGGCGCGGGCTGCATATTGAAATGAGTAAGTGTAGCTTTCTTCTCTGTCATGTAGGGACTGCCATCCTGCCAGTGCAGGTTGGTACGTTCCTTGTTGTCCATGATGTTGATCTGTTTATCTAGGACCGGCTTGCCATCCTCACCACGAAAGCATTGCCCCCCTGATTCCGATCTAGTGCGACCGGCCGAATCGCGCGCCGCCAGAAGATATGCAACCCCACGGACCACATTGCCTTCTGGAAGACGTTGTTCAAACGTGATCTTGATCCTGGCCGTAAACGGTGTCGTCCCCTTTCCACCGCCAATGCCATAGCCATACATGTTGAAAACCCCGACCGTGCACGGCGCCTCAGGGCCCTGCGCAGACGCCAGCGTTGTCCCCACAAATGCCGCAAACACCAACAGCCCTAAACGCATCGCCCGCATGCTGCTTACCTCGGCTAAGGATTTTTGACTACTGAATTGCTGGACGAATAGCTTCGTCAAAAAGTTAGCAGAATTCGTCGCAATCCGGGGGAAATCAGCCCGCGCTCAGCGCCCTGAGCGCCATCACATTCCGCATCTCGTCTCCCGGCTCGTCCACAGGAGTCTCCGCGATAAACGCTGCCTCTGCAAACCGCTCATCGTGCAGCAGCCGCTTGAATGCCGCCGCGCCAATCGTGCCTTCGCCAATATGCTCATGCCGGTCCAGCTTCGATCCCATCGGAGCCTTCGCATCGTTGCAGTGCCACACTCTCACCGTGCCAAACCCCACCGTCTCGCCCACCAGCTTCATCGTCGCGTCGTACCCTTCTGTCATTACAAGGTCATACCCCGCCACGTGGCAGTGGCAGGTGTCGAGACATACTGCCACCGGCGCGCACTTCTTCAGCCGCTCCACCAGCTCAGCGACTTGCTCCAGGCTCCCACCAAGGGAAAACTCCGCCCCCGCCGTGTTCTCAATCAGGATGGTGAAGTCCTTCCCTTGCCACTTCAGTCCGTCAATCGCCTTCTCAATCCCTTCTGCTGCCAGCCGCAGGCCTTCTTCGCGCGTCAGCCCCTTCCAGCTTCCGGGGTGCAGCACCAGGTACTCAGCGCCCAAATCCAAAGCTCGCTCCACCTCGCCGCGAAACCCCACAATCGAGTTAGCCCGCACGCTCTCCGTCTGCGAACACAGGTTGATCAAATAGCTCGCATGGATGCTCACCGGGTTGATGTCGTTTGCTGCTCGCGCCTCTCGCATCTTCAACGCGTCTTCTGGCTTCACTGGCGAAGCCTTCCACTGCCGCGCGCTAGAGCTGAAAATCTGCATCGTATTCGCGCCTGCATCCACCGCTCGCTGCACGGCCGTCCAGGAACCGCCGCTCGTCCCTACATGCACGCCAATCCGCTTCTTTGTCATATCTTTACCAGCCTAGCAGCACCTCCATCGGAATTAATTCTGCCTGTGCCTGCGAACGCGCTATCATCATCTCGACTCTGGCTCCCATCCAAAATCTCAACTTCGAGGACTTCCTCCATGGCCGATACGCAAAGCTTCAAGACACTCGCTGGGACCCCACCTTTCATTTTTTTATCGCACCCTTGCTCCTTGCGAACATCGTCGTCACCGGCATCAACTACGCTCACAGCCATGCATACACCGGATTCGGCGGCATTTGGTCCATTCTCATTGCTGTCGCGCTCTTCTTCCTCGCACTCAAGGCCCGTATGTATGCGCTTGGCGACCAGGACCGCATCATCCGTCTCGAAGAGCGCCTGCGCCTGGCCTCCATGATTCCGGCCGAGCAGATGGCTGAGCTCGATTCGCTCACCATGCGCCAATACATTGGTCTGCGCTTCGCCTCTAACCCTGAGCTGCCCGCGCTCGCTCGTCGTGCCATCCGCGAAAAACTCACCGAAAAGCAGATCAAAGAAGCCATCGTCTCCTGGCGCGCCGACAACAACCGCATCTAGTAGGAACAGACAGTAGTGAAAGACGAAGGCCGCCTGAACGGGCGGCCTTTTACTGTCTACTCACTACTGTCTGCCTTAGTAGACATCCCTCTGGTACCGCTTCTGCTTCTTCATCTCGTTCAGGTACTCACCCGCCATCTCCAGCGTGCAGCGCGATCCCAGCGCGATGATGTCCAGCAGTGTCTGCTCCACGTCCTTGGCCATGCGCACGGCGTCGCCGCACACATAGAAGTAAGCTCCTGCCTCCAGCCACGCGAACAGGTCGTCAGCGTGCTCACGCATGCGGTCCTGCACGTACACCTTGCGCTGCTGGTCGCGGCTGAACGCCGTATTCAGACGCGTCAGGAAACCTTCTTTCTCCATTGCCTGGAACTGGTCCTTGTACAGGTAGTCCGAAACCGATCGCTGCTCGCCGAAGAAGAGCCAGTTGTCGCCCTTGTGCCCCAGCGTGTGCCGGTACTCCAGGAAGGAGCGGAACGGCGCAATACCTGTACCGGGCCCGATCATGATGACTGGCGCGTTTGTGTCTTCCGGCAGCCGGAACTGGTTGTTTTCATGCAGAAAGATGGGCAGCTTGCCGCTCACAGGTGCACGCTCGCCCAGGAACCCCGAGCACACGCCCTGGCGGTCTTCGCCGTGCGAGTGGTAGCGCACCACGCGCACCGTCGTATGCACCTGGTTCGGATGCGCCTCCAGCGCGCTCGCGATCGAATACATCCGAGGCGTCAACCGTGCCAGGACGTTGAACAACTGCTGCGGCTCGCTGATGATCCCTGGAAAGTCCTTAATCAAGTCCAGGAACTCGCGCCCCCACACATACTCTTCGGCTAGCGCCTTGTTGTCCGGTCCCAACAGTGCCTGCAGAGCCTTCGGAGCCTTGTCGGCGGCCAACTTGCCCAGCTGGTTCACGCTTCCGCGCGTCAGCTTGCCAATCGCCAGCCGTGTGGCCAGAGCTTCGCGGAAAGAAATCTCTACCTTATAGTGGTCCAACACGCGCTCATCGCCGGTCTTGCCCAGCGCTTGCAGCACGGCATCCACCTGCGGATCGCGGTTCGTGGGGATAATCCCCACCGCATCCCCGGGCAGGTACGTCATCCCCTCTTCGAGCTCCAGCTCGACGTGGATTGTCTCTTTTTCCGATTCCGGTCCTGTCAGACGGGTATTGACCAATACAGCGGAGGAGTATGGCTGATTGCGGGTATATTTTTGCGCGTGGGCTTTTGCCGGCGCGTCCAGGGTGGCAGTGTTCTGGTCGCTCATCGTGTCTTAAAGTATAGACGACTGTCCAGCAAAAAACATCGGCATTCCCTGCTCGGATGCCCGATGGACGTACCAGTTTTTGTTCCGTTCTGCTATCCGAAATTAATTCAGCGCTTTACAAAGTAGAAGATCGCACCTATGCCGAACGACTTAGGGTTGTATTGGCCGCCTAACGCGTAGAACTGCGAATAGCTGTAGTTCGCTTCAATATCCCAGCGCGGCGAAACCTTCTTTGCTACGCCGCCGTTTACCTGGATCTGCCCGTCCGACGTCGCGCCCAGCTGGTTCGTATAGATCGTGTTGTTGAATCTCGCAAATCCCACCAGGAATTCTCCGTATGGCGTGAACCCATGCCTCTTCAGAGGGAAGCTGAAGCGCGGTCCTGCTGCGGCGCCAGTCAGCGATAGCCCGCTCTTGCCCACGAAGCGCGCCTGGATGTCCGCCGAGATCACCATGCGATGCCATGTCGGGCCGTCTAGAATCAGCCCGGTCGTCGCTCCGTAGAGCATGTCCGTGTTGACCGCACTGCTTATACGCGTCGCTGTGAAATCGCCGTAAACCTCGGCCTGTGCTTTAGCCTTCGGCGATGCAATTCCTGCCCCCAGCAGTAGCAAAACCACCCAACCGTACTTCATCCCTTTTTCCTCCGCTGTACCTGCCCGGTAAATCTGTCTGACCACTCTACTGCAAAATTGCACTTCTGTCGCTGCATGGGTTCTTCGAGCAGCGAGGGTGTTTGAGTGGGTGGCAAACTCCCTCTACGCGGATGGCTGGTAGCCCTGGACTTTAGTCCAGGGTCTCCATGCCGTAATAGCCTGCGTCGGAAAGCGGCTTCAGCCGCTGAGATTGGCTTAGCCATCTGGACCTACTGTCTCTTAGTTAGTTCTTGCTTTGCACAAAATCTCAGCCATCGTGTACCGTGTTGCCGGGCCACTTTGCCCTCCGCAGGAGCTCCCATGCCATTGCAACCCTCTCGCCGCGACTTCCTTAAGACCTCTGCCGCCGCCGGACTCGCTGTCTCCGCCTCGGCCAAAAGTTATGCTGCCATCCTCGGCGCCAACGACCGCGTCAACTTCGCCATCGTCGGCGTCAACGGCCGCGGCGGCGCGCATCTCTCCGCCATCAACTCCAACAAAGCCTCCGCCAACCTCACCCATATCTGCGATGTCGAATCCAACATCCTCGACAAGTTTGCCGCCAAGTGCAAAAAGGCGGGCTTTTCCCCCGCGCTCGACAAAGACTTCCGCAAGATGCTCGAGGCGAAAGATATTGATGCGATTTCCATTGCCACGCCCGACCATCTGCACACCACCATCGCCATCGCGGGACTCAAGGCGGGCAAAAACGTTTACGTGGAGAAGCCGCCTAGCTACGACCCGCACGAGGGCGAACTCCTCGTCGCCGCAGCCAACAAATATTCCACTCTCAAGGTGCAGGTTGGCAGCCAGCAGCGCTCCTCGCCGCACTCCATTGCAATCATTGACAAGATTCACTCCGGCCTCATCGGCAAGCCCTATTGGGCTCAGGCCTGGTACATCAACAACCGCAAGCCCATCGGCCACGGCAAGCCCGCGCCGGTTCCCGCAACCCTCGATTGGGACCTCTTCCAAGGCCCTGCTCCACGCCGTGAATACAAGGACAACATCCAGCCTTACAACTGGCATTGGTTCCGCGGTCTCGGCACCGGCGAAGCGCTCAACAACGGTACTCACGAAGTAGACGTTGCCCGCTGGATCATGCAGGTCGACTTCCCCCACACCGTCTCCGCCACCGGCGGCCGCTACGCCTACAAAGACGACTGGCAGTTCCCCGACACCATGATGACCACCTACGAGTATCCCGACAAACTGATCAGTTGGGAGTGCCGCAGCTGCAATGCGCTCAAACTCTACGATCGCGAGCGCGGCGTCGCCGTCATGGGAGATAACGGCTCCGTCATTCTCGACCGCGACGGCTATGACGTCTTCGATGCCGCGGGCAAAAAGACGGATAGCTTCAGCGCTCGCGCCAATCGCACGTCATCCAGCGACACTGTCGGTGCGGACTCCATGACCGACGCGCACTTCTTGAACTTCATCAATGCAATCCGTAAGGGCGAAGCTCTGCGCGCACCTGCCGAAACCGGCCGCGTCTCCGTCACGCTCGTTCAGCTTTCGAACATCGCGTACTTCACACAGCGCAACCTCAAGCTCAACGCCACCGGCCACATCATCAACGACCCCGAAGCCCTCGCCATGACCCACCGCACCTATGCCCCCGGCTGGGAGATCAAAATCTGAACTTCTGCCTCTACAAGTACAAGGAAACGAACATGAATCGCCGCGATCTCCTCCGCACCTCCGCCCTCGCCTCCGCCGCTTCACTCCTTCCGCGCTCCGTCTTTGCGATGCCCCCGCAGCCCGCCGCTGCCGCGCCCATCCGCCTCGGCATGACCAGCTACACCTTCCGCAAGCTCAAGCGCACCGAGCTCATCGCCGCACTAAAAAGCCTGCATCTCTCCACGGTCAACTGCAAAGACGCTCTCGACCACATGCCGCAGTTCCTCCCCAAGACCTCCGATATCGACACCGCCGGCATCGCCGCCGCCGTCGCCGACTACAAAGCAGCCGACATCCAGGTCTCCGCCATCGGCACCGTCTACTTCAAGAAGCCCGAAGAGTTTCGCAAGAACTTCGAATATGCCAAGGCCGCAGGCGTCAAGGTCATGGTCGCCGGCGACCCCACGCCCGCGGATCTGCCCGCCATCGAAAAGCTCGTCAAGGAGTTCGACATCCGCTTCGCTCTCCACAACCACGGCCCTGAAGACAAAATCTGGCCTTCACCTCTCACTGTGCTTGAAGCCGTCAAAAACATGGACCCCCGCATGGGCTGCTGCATTGACGTAGGCCACACCATGCGCGCCGGCACGAACGTAGTCGACGCCATCAAGAAGGTCGGCCCGCGCCTCTTCGACGTTCACATGAAAGACCTCGCAAAGGCTGACAGCAAAGAAAGCCAGGTCGCCGTCGGCGCCGGCATCATGCCCGTCCGCGAAATCTTCCAGACCCTCATCAACATCAAGTACCGCGGCAACGTCGATCTCGAATATGAAATCCACCCCGAAGACCCCATGCCGGGCGTCATCGAAAGCATCTCCTACATGCGTGGAGTCATCAACGGCATGGGCCTTGCGCCTTCTCCCACAGCGGCCTGAGCCTCATCTCACTTCAGCCACCCAGCTCGCGTAAGCCGGCAGCACCACCTTGCCGTTCTCCACGCGCACTCCCGCATCGCTCGCAGCCAGCGTTTTCGCTGTTCCGTTCACCGGCACAGTGGTCTCTGCCGCGTTGATGTTCATCACCACCATCACCGGCTGCGCGCCTGCCACGCGCCGCACGTAGGCCAGCACATTCGTACCAGCGTCCAGCATGGTCAACTCGCCATCGTGCAAGGCCGCATTCGACCGCCGTAGCGCAGTCAACTTCTCATTCCACTCCAGCAGCGACCCCGGCTCACCGCTCTCCGTCTGCACATTCACCGTCGTATAGTCAGGCGCCACGGGCAGCCACATTTGCGCATTCGTCGAGAACCCCGCCTGCGGCCCTGGCGTCCACTGCATCGGAGTCCGCTCCCCGTCACGTCCTTTTTCCTTCGGCCATCCGGTAATGCCAATCGGGTCCTTCACATCTTCTTTCCGCGTCGGAGTATTCGTGCGCATCCCAATCTCCGCGCCGTAGTACGTCAGCGCCGTCGCGCGCGTCGTCAGCAGGATGGTGGCAAGGATCTTCGCAATCGCTATATCGTGAACGCCACCGCCAAAACGGTCAATCGATCTCCTGTTGTCGTGGTTGTCAAACACGAATAGCGGCTGCCCGCCGTGCAGCTCCGTGGCCGCCTCAGAAATGTAGCGCCGAAAATATTCCGCGCTCAGTTTCACACCCGGCCCAAACCCCAGGAACATATCCATCGGCAGTTGCAGCTCATCCTGCTTCGCGCCGCCGTACCACTCATCCAGTTGGTGCGTGTTGCCCAGGTACGTCTCGCCAATCAGCACGCGGTTGCCGGGATACTTCTCCACCATCTGCCGCATCCGCCGAATCACGTCATGCTCCTCCGGCAGATTGCTCGTCTTGTCGTCCACCAGACGCGGATCGCCCTGCGCGTTCGTACCATCTAGTTCCTTTTCACTGCGCAGTTGCGGGTCTTCATACAGCGTCGTGATCGCATCCAACCGAAACCCCGCTACGCCGCGGTCGAGCCAGAAGCGCATCGCCGCAAACATTGCCCGCTCCACTGCGGGATTGCGCCAGTTCAGGTCAGGCTGCTGCTTATAAAACTTGTGGTAGTAAAACTGCCCGCGCGCTGGAACCCATTCCCAAGCAGACCCGCCAAAGTACGATTCCCAATTGTTCGGCGGCACAACATCGCCCTTTGGTCCTGTGTGCACGTATCGCTTCTGGAACGCCGTCACGCCCACGTCGCCCGGCGAAACACCATCGTTCCACACGTACCAGTCGGCCTTCGCATTGGTCTGCGAACTCGCGCTCTGTACAAACCACGCATGCTTGTCGGAGGTATGGTTCAGCACCATGTCCAGCACGATGCGAATGTGCCGCTTCTCCGCCTCGTGCTCCAGACGATCAAAGTCCTTCAGAGTTCCGTATTGCGGGTCGACATTTTCGTAATCGGAAACGTCGTAGCCAAAGTCCACCTGCGGCGAGGGATACATCGGCGCAATCCAGATCGCATCCACACCCAGCTTCTGCAAATAATCCAGCCTCTGCGTGATCCCGTTCAGATCACCAACGCCATCTCCGTTCGAGTCCTGAAAGCTTCGCGGATAAATTTCATAGATCAGCGCATGCTTCCACCATGTCTCGTCTTTCCGTGGCACAGCATTTTTCGGCGTGATGCTTTGCCCGCTTGCGCCCATGGACGCGACAACCACCAGCGCTACCGCGGCTCGTTTCCAGTTAAGCTTCACGAGAAATCTCCTTTAGACCTTCGCCACTTGCTTCCGTCCCGCACCCATCAGCACCAGCGCGCGTTGCGCAAATGGAGAGTAAACCAGCAGCGCCGTGCAAGCCGCCGCCAGCCCCACGCTCATGTGGTGCAACAACAGGAACGGCGCCAGCGACCACAAAATATCCACCAACAGCAGGAACGGCCACAGCTTCAAAAACTTTTCGCGAAATCCCGGCGCATGGAACATCGCAGCGCACAGCAAAAACACCCGCAAAGGGATCAGCACCGCAGCGCTCGCCTCCATGACTCGGAACACCACCATCGCATGTGGAAGCACGGACATTAGCTCGTCGATCTCAGCCAGATTCGCCAGCGCTCCCACATAAAAGCTCACATACATGAGCTGCAGCAACACAAACAGCGTCTGCACCACTGCGTAGGAGCTTCGCGGCAGGTCCTCTGGTGAGGCCAGAAAGCTTCCGCCAAATCCCGTCTCTTGTTCCTCGGCTGGTACAGATTCCGCCCGCGCCACATCCGCGCCCGCCGCAATCCTCTCCACCGGAGCCACAAACCTGTACCCGCGCCTTGCCACCGTCTCCACAAACCTTGGGTTGTTGGCCTTGTCACCCAGCGCCTCGCGGATGCGGTTCACCGCCGAGTTCACGCCGTGCTCGAAATCGACAAACGTTCCCTCCGGCCACAGTTCGCGAGTGATGTCTTCGCGCGTCAGCAATTCTCCCGGCCGCGCCAGCATCAGCATCAGCATCTGGAACGGCTGCGTATTCAGCTTCACGCGGATGCCCTGCCGTCGTAGCTCTCCGGTCGCGGCATTCGCCTCGAACACACCAAACCGGTATCGTGCCTCTCGCTGCATCTCTGTCATCGCTCACGAGTGTACTCAATCCGCCACACTTTCGGTCTAAAATCGCGATTGAGGATTTCTCCTAACTGTCCTTCCTGCAATCACTTGCACCGTGAGAAACAAACTCTTGCCGCGTGAGCTTTCCTGCATTGCGTTTTCCTGGCCAATCCTGCACCTTCGCTCTCATGATGCACCGCAACTCTTCCCGCTCGCCGCTCCTCATCGCGCTCTGGATCGCAATCCTCTGTCTCCATGCGCCGCGACTCTTCGCCCAACCGTCCGCCGCCGCTGTAGCCGCCTTCAACGCATATACGCAGTCCATTGAAGCTCGCCTCGCTCAGCAGCACCGTTCGGCCGGGGGTTTCCTCTCTGTTGACTCCGATCCGCGAGCTTTGACTCGTCTCCGCGGCGGCGAAGTCATCCTAGAAAAGCTCACGTCGCCTCACGCCGAAACCTCCGGCTCACTCCTTCATCACTGGCGCGGAACCGCCTTTGCCCCCGGAGCCACTGCCGCGGACTTCGAGCGTCTCCTGACCGACTTCAATGCCTATCCCAAGAACTTCTCGCCGCAGGTGCTGCAGGCCAGCGTGCTGTCGCAGCAAGGCGGACACACCTTCGCAGCCATGCGCGTCCGCCAGCGGCACATCATCACCGTTGTCATGGATTCCACCTACGACATCACTAGCGGACGGCTCGACGCGCGCCACGGCTACAGCATCTCGCAAAGCACGCGCATCTCCGAGCTTGATCCCAAAACCAACCGCGCGCTTACCGCTGCCGAAGAGCACGGCTTCCTCTGGCGCCTGAACACCTATTGGAGCTACGAGGAACGCGACGGCGGCCTTTACCTGCAGATCGAGTCCGTCTCGCTCACCCGCGCGATTCCTACGGGTCTTGGCTGGGCGATTGGCCCATACATCGAAAGCATCCCTCGCGAATCCCTTGAATTCACCCTCCGCTCCGCTGTCAACGCCATCCAGAAAGGACCACGATGATCACCATTACAGCCAAACCCTTCAAGCCTGCGCTTCGCATCAACCAGTCACTCACTGCGACGCTGGAGAAGCGCATTCTTGAGCATCTCGCACAGCGCGCGCCAAGCTGGCTCACTTCGGACCAACTCACGCTTCTAGGTTTGGCCGCGCAGATTGCCGCAGGAGTGTTCTATGCTCTTGCGCGCTACAACCGCTTCGCTCTGCTGCTGGTGATTCTCTGCCTCGCGCTCAACTGGCTCGGCGACTCGCTCGACGGTACACTCGCACGCGTCCGTTCGCAGCAGCGCCCGCGCTTCGGCTTCTACGTCGACCACATCGTCGACTGCTTCGGCGCCATCGCGCTTATGTCAGGCCTTGCGCTATCAGGCTTTCTGCATTGGCCTGTCGCAATCGCTATGCTGGTCGCGTTTCTGCTGCTCTCGGCGGAAAGCTACCTCGCGACTTACACCCTGTCGTGCTTCCAGCTTTCTACAGGCATCTTCGGGCCGACGGAGATTCGTCTGCTGCTCATCGCAGGCAATCTGGCGCTGCTGCGGAGTCCTTATTCGGTTGTCTTCGGGCATCGCTTTCTGCTCTTCGATATCGGCGGAATCATCGCGTCGATCTGCATGTTCGGCACTGCTGTTGCACTTACGCTGCGACACACTGCGCAGCTTTATCGTGAGGAGCCTTTGCCATGAAGATGATTTTTTATCGCTGGATTAAGTTCAATCTCGTCGGCGCTGTTGGAGTCGTCGTCCAACTGTCTGCGCTCGCGCTTTTCAACCACTGGTTTCGAGGTCACTATCTTTTCGCAACCATTGCAGCGCTCGAGCTCACGCTACTGCACAATTTTGCCTGGCATCTTCGCTATACGTGGCGAGATACCCAAGGCTCAACCCTCACGCGGCTTTTGCGCTTTCATCTCTCGAACGGCTTGGTTTCTCTCGCCGGAAACCTCTTGCTGATGCGCCTGCTCGTTTCGCAGGCACACCTGCCCGTGCTGGCTGCAAACGCCATCGCCATCGCATGTTGTTCGCTCGTCAACTTCTTTCTCAGCCATCACTGGATCTTCGCAGCGCAACAAAAACTCACAGATTGCGCATATCCAGTCCCAGATCCAGTGACTTCACCCCGTGCGTGAGCGCTCCCACCGAAATCAAGTCGACTCCAGTGGCTGCAATCTCGTGCACCCGTTCCAGCGTCACGCCGCCGCTGGCCTCAACCAGCGCGCGTCCAGCTACCTGCAGCACGCCTGACCGCAGATCATCCAGCGAAAAATTGTCCAGCAGAATCGCATCCGCTCCAGCCGCCAGCACCGCATCAATCTGGTCCAGGCGGTCCACTTCCACCTCGATCGCTACTGTATGCGGGATCTGCACTCGCACCGCCCGCAACGCATCCTCCAGAGTCACGCCGCTCGCCGCCAGCACTGCCAGGTGGTTGTCTTTCACCAGTACTGCATCGGAAAGCGAGAAGCGGTGATTGCCGCCGCCACCGCATCGCACCGCATAGCGCTCCAGAATGCGTAGCCCCGGAGTCGTCTTGCGGGTGTCCACAATCCGAGCCTTCGTTCCCGCCGCAGCTTCAACGAACTTCGCTGTCATCGTCGCAATGCCGCTTAGCCGTTGCACAAAGTTCAGCGCCACGCGCTCCGCTTGCAGCACCGCACACGCCGGCCCGTTGACCGAAGCAAGCGCCGCGCCGGCTGCAAACCGTTCGCCATCATGTACCGCAAAGCTCGCGCTGACATCACCGGTGAGCTTCATCGCAGCCGCGAAGACATCTTCGCCGCACAGCACACCATCTTCGCGAGCCACCAGTTCCGCGGAAATCACCGCATCAGCCGAAAGCAACGCCTGCGAGGTCAGATCGCCCTGCGGCGCATCTTCCTCAAGCGCGGCCTTCACGATTCTCTCGACCGCTTGTGAAGGAGGCTTCATCATCTCAATTCGCCGTGCCAGGTTTCAGGCTCAGCATGCGCTCCAGCGCAATCCGCGCCGGCTGCGCGATCTCCTCCGGCACGGTGATGCGGTTAAGCACCTCGCCGCGCGCCAGCGCCTCCAGCACCCACGCCACATAGCTCGGATGAATGCGATACATCGTCGAGCACGGACAGATGATCGAGTCCAGGCAGAAGATCGTCATCTCGGGATGCTCATTCGCCAGCCGCTGAACCATATTGATCTCCGTGCCCACAGCAAACACCGAGCCCGCAGGCGCAGCCTCAATCCGCCTGCGGATGACGTCCGTCGAGCCCGCCTCATCCGCCGCGTCGACTACCTCCATCGTGCATTCCGGATGCACAATCACCCGCACATCAGGGTGCCGCATTCGCGCCATCGCAATCTGCTCTGTCGTAAACCGCTTATGCACGGAGCAGAATCCATGCCACAAAATGACCTTCGCCTCGCGCAGCGTCTGCGCATCGCATCCGCCCATCGGCTTATTGGGATTCCAAAGCGGCATCTGCTCCAACCCAATACCCATCGCCTTGCCTGTGTTTCTTCCCAGGTGCTGGTCGGGGAAGAACAGCACTCGCTGCCCGCGTTCAAACGCCCACTTGAGCACTGTTGTGGCGTTTGACGACGTGCACACAACGCCGCCGTGCTCGCCGCAGAAGGCCTTCAGCGCAGCGGAAGAGTTCATATATGTCACGGGAATCACCGGCGCTCGTCCGGCGCTGTCAGGCTCATTGCCCAGGATTTCCGTCAGGCTCTCCCAGCAATCCAGCACCGAATCGCTATCGGCCATGTCTGCCATTGAGCAGCCGGCCGCAAGGTTCGGCAGCACAACGGCTTGATCTGGCCGAGAGAGCATGTCTGCCGTCTCCGCCATAAAGTGCACGCCGCAAAACAGAATGGCTTCAGCCTTCGGACGCGTCTTCGCCGCCTGCGCCAGTTGGAACGAGTCGCCTACAAAGTCGGCGTAGCGGATCACTTCATCGCGCTGATAGTAGTGTCCGAGAATTACTAGCCGTTCGCCCAGCACATGCTTCGCCGCGCGTATGCGCAGGTCGAGCTCCTCGGCCGAAGCCTGGCGGTATTCCCGCGGCAGAATTGTCTGGTGGGGTGAATCACCCGGCTGCGCGTCTGCAATCGAAGCTCCTGGACCATAGCCAGGCCTGCCTTCATCGAGCTTCCATGGTGGGTCGGCAAGCGCGGACGAACACACAGCCCGGGAGTTGGTATTTGCACTGCTCTTTCCTGACTGTTCGCCGATGCGAATCAGTTGGATCGTTTCATTGACGGACAGCACCTTGTCTCCTGGCCCGAATCTTCTGGCGCTCCCGAATAGCCGGGATGAACCGAAAATCACTTGTCTCTAGGCTATCGAAATTCCCAACGAAACACATTAGGGCGGCCTTCAGCCCTCTGGTTTTCGGTGGTTCCTGTTCGCTGGAGATCCCGATAAAAGCGCGAGCTTCGCTCAGAATAATGACTCGTTGAGTAGCAAAACAGAGTGCATCCTCTGTAAG
>Ga0206941_10220_pt1 | contig 15705 bp, 11 predicted proteins | sample Alteio_BWOrgHeat_9_FD_153251 | JGI IMG/M metagenome (GOLD analysis project Ga0206941, IMG submission 153251) | Enriched cells from forest soil in Barre Woods Harvard Forest LTER site, Petersham, Massachusetts, United States -... | ecosystem: Environmental > Terrestrial > Soil > Temperate forest >...
CCACGTTGCCGCCGATGGTGCAGACCGATTGCGATGAGGGATCGGGGGCGTAGAAATACCCCTGCGCGGAGATCCGTTGAGTTACGTGCGCATTGATAACTCCGGGCTCGACGACGACCTGCCGGTTGGCAAGATCGACATTGAGAATGCGATTCATGCGCGCCAGGCTGATCACGATGCCGCCCGCCGCCGGCAGCGCGCCTCCGCTCAGACCCGTGCCTGCGCCGCGACTGACAAAGGGAATTTTGTACCGGGCACAGAGGCGGACCACGGCCTGCACTTGCTCGGCGGAGCGCGGCAGCACCACTGCTTCAGGCATCACTCGGAAATTTGTCAGCCCGTCGCATTCGTACGTCTGCAACTGGCTGGGCCCGGTGATCAGCCCGCCCTCGCCAACGGAGGCGCGCAACCCGGCGATTTGGCTGGCGGTCAGCACTCTCGAAACAGCTTACTGGAAGAATGCCCGAGTTGGCTTGCTAATATGAGTCCCTGCGTTCAGGTTGGCGGTGGCGCAGGGCGTGACACTTCAGCTATGGTGGTATGCGCTCGAATGAGCCTCGAATTGTTCCTCATTGAGCGCATGGAGTGCGATCCAAGTCAGGGTTTCCCGGTGCAGCTGAGCGCTACGCGAACGTCTGTGAGTCCCGCGAATAATCGAGGAAGGAACAACGCATGAACTCCGTCTGGGCCCAGGGCTATTCCATCTGGGGGCAGAGCCTGGCCGTTTCTGCAATTGTCGCGGCCCTTCCGATCGCCGTTCTGCTCTTTCTCCTCGGAGTAAGGCGAAAGCCCGCATGGGTGGCGGCTTTGTATGGCCTCGGATCCGCTCTGCTGGTGGCGCTGGCGGGTTACCGCATGCCGGTTTCGCTCACTCTCAGTTCGGCGGCATATGGGGCTGCCTTCGGACTGTTCCCCATTTCATGGATTGTGTTCTGGGCAATCGTGCTCTACAACGTGACGGTGGCGACGGGCAAGTTTGCGATCATCAAGGATTCGGTCGGATCTCTAACTCCCGATCTGCGGATTCAGGCGATCATCATCGCCTTCGGTTTCGGCGGATTCCTCGAGGGCGCCGCCGGCTTTGGCACGCCCGTAGCCGTTGCGGGCGCCATGATGGTGGGGTTGGGATTCTCGCCATACTATGCCTCCGCCCTCTGCTTACTGGCCAATACAGCACCCGTCGCGTTTGGCGCGATTGGCGTGCCTGTCATCACGTTGGCGCAAATTACCGGACTTCCCCTCGACAAGTTGAGCGGCGCAGTGGGAACTCTCTGCGCACCGATCGCGGTTATCCTTCCCGCGTACATGATCTTTGTGATGGGAGGCTTGAGCGCGGCATTGGAAGTGTGGCCTGCGCTCCTGGCGGCCGGGCTCACATTTGGAACAGTCGAGTACCTGGTGTCGAATTACGTCGGGGCTCAACTCAGCGACATCCTTAGCTCAACATCGTCCATAGCCGCGGTGGTCGTGCTCCTAAGGTTTTGGCGTCCGCACTCAGGAAACGTAACAGCGACTCCATACGCGAGAGGAGCAACGGGGCCGGGTCCATTCGAACTCGCGAGTGGAGTGCCGGCGCAATCCTCGACGCCGAGGCACACCGCGGGGCAGATTGCCGCGGCATGGATGCCTTATATCTTTGTTGTCGTCCTCGTACTTCTCTGGGGCTATAAGCCGTTTCAGAACATCCTGAACCTGGCAACCATCGTGGTTCGCTGGCCGGCGCTTCACAATTTGATCCTTCGCACTCCGCCGGTTTTGTTGAAAGCCTCTCCTTACCCGGCGATGTTCAATCTGAACCTGATATCCGCGGGGGGGCACATCGTGCATGTTTGCCAGCATCCTCTCCGCGATTTTTTTGCGCATGCGGATTGTGGAGTTTTTCAGGATCGTCGTCGCCTCGGGGCGTCTACTGGCCCTTACCATCCTGACCATTACGGCCGTGCTTTCGATGGCATTTGTCATGAATTACTCCGGGGCCACGGGAACCCTGGGCCTCGCGTTCGCTGCGACCGGTGCAGCATTTCCTTTCTTCAGTCCATTCCTTGGCTGGCTCGGCGTCTTCCTAACCGGTTCCGACACTTCGTCGAACGCGCTGTTTGGCAGCCTGCAAGCAATCACCGCCGAGCGCCTTGGATTCAGTCCAGTGCTGATTGCCGCGGCCAACTCGTCCGGCGGCGTGCTGGGCAAAATGATCAGTCTTCAATCCATCGCGGTAGCCGCCGCCGCGACCGGAATCACCGTCTCGCAGCAATCGCAATTGATGCGCTTCACCCTCAAGCACAGCATCATTCTCGCCACGCTCGTGGGCCTTGAAGTCCTGGTGCTTGCCTACTGGATTCACCTGATCTAACTGATCTGTGGCGCCGAGCAGGATAGCCGGACCATACGAAATGGTTGCGATGTAAACGTCATCATCGCGCTATCGTCGGCAAAAGTAAATGCACGATTGAATCAAGTCTGGACTATGCCTGGCGAATGAAGCATAATGGCGTGATCAAGCAGGCCGGCCGCGTGGAGGGAAACGGCGATGGGATACAGGATTAAGCGCATTTCGACAGCCGGGATCGATGAAGCCATCTCCAAGGCCGAACTCTATCGTTCTCTCAATGAACCGGAAGAGGCAGAGTCAATCTGTCGCGATATTCTGGCCATCGAGCCGGAGCATGAGCTCGCATTGCGTATGCTCGGGCTCGCGCTCACAGATCAGTTCACCGGCCGCGGCTCCGATCGTTACCGGGAGACGGAACAGATCTTTCAACAGCTCCAGAACCCCTACGAACGGCTCTACTACACCGGGATCCTGTGCGAGCGGCGTGCGAAAGCACAGCTCAATGCCGGGCACCCGCCGGTTTCGGTCTTAGCGCTTTTCGAACAGGCTTTGCAATCGTTCTCAGAAGCCGAAGACATTCGCCCCGCCGGAAACGATGACGCCATCCTGCGCTGGAATCGCTGCGTGCGCCTGCTCCAAAACCCGGCCTACGGATGGGACGAGTTGGAACCGGAACTGGTTCCGTTCGATGCTCAAGACGCTCCGCCAAGATAGCAATCTTCGGCGCCCATTCGAGTCAGAGTATGCGAAACAGCCGCTTCAGGGGATCGAAGTAACGGTCGACTACGCGCTCCTTGAGTGGAATAATCGCGTTCTCGGTGATGGTAATCGACTCGGGACACACCTGCCGGCAACAAGTGGTGATGTTGCAGTAGCCAATGTTATGGCTGTACCGCAAGTCGCTCACCCGGTCTTCGGTGTCAAGCGGATGCATTTCGAGTGCCGCCGCATAGACGAGCAGACGCGGACCGATAAACTCCTCGTGCTTGTGGTGTTCGCGCAGGACGTGACACACGTCCTGGCAGAGAAAACACTCGATACACTTGCGAAATTCCTGCACGCGCTCAACGTCGGCCTGCTGAATGCGCCATGTGCCATCGACCGCGTCTGGCGGGCGGGGCTTGAATTGCTTGATGGATTTCTTGGCCCGGAAGTTCCACGAGACATCCGTGACCAGATCGCGTATGACTGGGAACGCGTGCATCGGCTCCAGGATGACCGGCATGTCCAGGTTGATGTCACTGAGGCGGGTCATGCACATGAGTTTGGGCATGCCGTTGATCTCGGCGGAGCACGATCCACATTTGCCGGCCTTGCAGTTCCATCGCACCGCCATGTCAGGTGCCTGCTGGGCCTGGACGCGGTGCACGACGTCGAGAACGACCATTCCTTCCTCAACGGGTATGGTGTAGTCCTGGAATCCGCCGCCCGTATTGTCTCCGCGCCAGATTCGAAATGTCGCTGATGTGGCCATCGGTCGTCTCCCGGCTATCTCATCTGCTGCTATTTCATCTCCTCAATTACCGCCTTCAACTCATCGGGCATCGGCGTCACTGCCCGCTTCTCGACCAGCATTTCGCTTTCTGCGCCGCGCCGAATGATGATGTTGTACTTACCCCACTCAGGGTCTTTGCCGGGGAAGTCTTCGCGAAACTGCGCGCCGCGGCTTTCCTTTCGCAACAGCGCAGCGCGGGTAATCGCTTCAGAAACGATCATCATGTTGCCAAGATCAATCGTTGTATGCCAGCCATTGTTGTACTCGCGATTCCCGGCAATGCCGGCCCGCCCTGCACGCGCGCGCAGTTGCCCAATCGCGTCGAGCGCCTGTTGCATTTCACTCTCAACGCGTACGATCCCGACGAGGTCCTGCATAGCCTCCTGCAGGTCGTATTGAATCTGATAGGGGTTCTCGCCGGAAGGACCGCGATCGAAGGGAGAGAGGGCCGCGGAGGCCGTGGCCTGAATCTCCGCCTCGTCGATCCTCACCGGGCCGTTGGCTTTGGCGAACTCAGCGGCAAATCGTCCCGCGCGCCGTCCGAACACAACCAGGTCCGACAGGGAATTTCCGCCCAGACGATTTGCGCCGTGCAATCCCGCCGCTACTTCCCCCGCTGCGAAAAGTCCCGGCACAGCTGACATCTGTGAATCGCCGTCGACGCGGATTCCGCCCATCATGTAATGAGTGGTGGGACCGACCTCCATCGGCTCCTTGGTGATGTCCAGATCGGCGAGCTGCTTGAATTGGTGGTACATGCTGGGGAGCTTGCGCTTGATGTGGTCCCCCGCTTTCGGAAGGCGGTCCTTGATCCAGGAAATATCGAGAAAGACGCCGCCGTGCGGCGAGCCGCGGCCCGCTTTGACTTCGCGATTGATGCACCGCGCGACATGATCTCGGGTGAGCAATTCAGGAGGCCGCCGCGCATTCTTGTCACCCTGCGTATACCGCCAGCCTTCTTCTTCCGAGTCTGCGGTTTGCTCCTTGTACAGGTCAGGAATGTCGTCAAACATGAACCGCTTGCCTTCATTGTTCCGCAAGACACCGCCTTCGCCGCGAACGCCCTCGGTGACCAGGATGCCGCGCACACTGATCGGCCACACCATCCCGGTGGGGTGGAACTGAACGAATTCCATGTCCTGGAGTTCGGCCCCGGCATGATACGCCAACGCCAGGCCGTCGCCGGTGTACTCCCAACTGTTGCTGGTGATCTTGAAGGCACGCCCGATTCCCCCGGTGGCCAGTACCACGGCCTTTGCCTCCCACAACTGGAACCGGCCTCTCTCGCGGTCGTATCCGCAAGCTCCAGCAATCCGGTTTCCGTCGAGCAGCAGACTGAGCACGGTGCACTCCATGTGCACTTCCATCCCCGTGTGAATGCCGTGATCCTGAAGTGTGCGTATCATCTCCAGGCCGGTGCGATCGCCGACGTGAGCCAGCCGGGGATACCTGTGTCCGCCGAAGTTTCGCTGCAGAATTTTGCCGTCTTTGGTGCGGTCGAAGAGTGCGCCCCATGCCTCGAGTTCGCGCACGCATTCGGGAGCTTCTTTGGCGTGCAATTCGGCCATGCGCCAGTTGTTGAGATATTGGCCGCCGCGCATCGTATCGGCAAAATGAACGCGCCAGCTATCGCGATCGTCGACATTGGCAAGTGCCGCCGCAATGCCGCCTTCGGCCATGACGGTATGAGCTTTGCCGAGAAGGGATTTGCAAACGACTCCCACCTTCGCGCCGGCCGCCCCGGCTTCAATAGCGGCGCGCAGGCCTGCTCCGCCTGCTCCGATCACCAGTACATCGTAGGAGAACCGTTGGAATTCCGGCATCTAGAGAATTCTCCAGTCGTGCCAGATTCCCATCGAACAAAGGCGGACATAGATATCGGAAAACGCAACCCAAAGCAGGCTCGCCCAGGCCCACTTTTTGTGGCCCGCGTTGAGGCGGCTCACGAAGTTGTATATCTTGTGCCGTACGGGGTGATGAGAGATCTGGTCGAAGGTTCCCCCGATCATGTGCCGGAACGCGTGACACCCGAACACATACCCGCCCAGAAGCACGACGTTCACGACCAGGACCAGGCTTCCAATCCCGATGCCGAATCCCTCCGGAAAAAAGAACGACCTCACCGCGTCATAGACCAGAAAACCCCAGACAATGTAGGAGAACCTTAAAAAGTAGCGATGAAAATTCTGCATGATGAGCGGAAAAGTTCGTTCCCCCAGATAACTCTTGCGCGGCTCGCTCACCGCACATGCCGGAGGATCGGCCCAGAACGATTTGTAATAGGCCCCGCGGTAGTAGTAACAGGTCAGGCGGAACAATCCGGGGATCCAGAGAACGAGCAGAGCCGGAGAGAAGGGCAGAAAATTCGGGTACCAGCCCGGTTTCGGGCCAAACAGAGCGTGGGGGGAACTGCCGAAGAGCTCGGGCGAATAGAACGGCGAGATATAGGGACCATAGGTGTAATGGCTGTTCTGGAATGCCGCCCAGTTCGCATAGACCAGAAACGCGCCGAACCCGAGGAAGATTGCTGCCGGAGAAAGCCACCAGGCGTCGCGCCGCGATGTTTGACCGAACTTGCCGTCTTTCCAGACGATGTCGGGAGATGACACGAGTCCCTCCATAGCGGAGGGATTCGCAACTATGCCTTCCCGTCCGATGGCATCGGATTGTATAGCAAGGACTCTGCCGCCATCCACATGCAAAGTAAGCCGGTGAAATTTTGAGCGCCGGATTCAACGAATTGCAATACGACGAAGAAACATACGGCGGCCCGTAGAAAGCCTCCCTGGCCAACTATCATGGTGAATTACTTGAGATGAACCGTCTTCGCCGCCCTATTCTCGTCGACACGGACACGGCGTCCGACGACGCGGTTGCGTTGATGATGGCCTTGCGCTCGCCGACGGTCGAAGTCAAGGCAATCACTACCGTCGCCGGCAACGTTACCGTGGAACAGGCGACGCGAAACGCACTCTTCACCGTTGAGCTATGCGGCGCGGACGTGCCGGTCTTCAGCGGGGCAGCGAGGCCGCTGGCCCGTGACCTGCAGACCGCAGACTGGTTCCACGGACGGGATGGACTGGGCGATCACGGGTATGCTCCCTCCGAGCGCTCGGCCGCGTCGGGAGACGCTGTCGACGCTCTGATCGCAACCGTTCAGTCGACGCCGGGAATCGAGATCATTACGCTCGGGCCACTCACGAACCTGGCCCTGGCGCTGGAGCGTTGGCCCGCGCTCGCGCAGTCCATCGGCCGGTGCGTCGTGATGGGTGGAGCGCCCTGCTGCGAGGGCAACGTCACCCCCGCCGCGGAGTTCAACATCTGGGTCGATCCCGAAGCCGCCCGGAGCATCTTCACATCCGGCGCGCCCATCGAAATGATCGGCTGGCATCTATCGCGATTCGACGCAGTTCTGAATGAGCGCGAGATCCAGGAGGTGCTGGCGCTCGAAACCCCACTGGCAGAGTTCGCCATCCGTGCTAACAGCACCGCTGCGGCTGCCTATTACAAGCAGACGGGCGAAAAGGGCATCTCATTTCCGGACCCGGTAGCCATGGCGGTGCTGCTCGAGCCGAGACTGAAACTGGAGGTGAGCCGGCACTCTGTAGCGATTGAGTGCAACAGCGACCTGACGCGGGGAATGACCGTAGTGGACCGTCTCGATGTGACGGCCGATCCAAGGAACTCCACTGTCTGGAGTGACGTCTTGAGCGGCGGCCGGAAAGCAGAGATCTGCTGGAAGATCGACGTGCCAGGGTGGAAGGCTGAACTGGTCTCTGCATTGAAATCCAGATAAGACCGTCGCTCCCAACCTCTGAGAGTCGGGGAAACGGGCGTTCGCGATCGCGTACGATTCGGTCCGCAGAGCGTCCGGTTTCGAACGCCCGTCCTCAATTCCGCTCAATAGTTGGAAATGCATGATTCGCTAAACCATTGATTATAATGCCACTTGCCGGCTGGTTAATGGGAACTCGAATTGCTATACGAGGCTCGATGACGCTCGCTCGGGATGTTCCTTGTCCGCCCGGACGGAGCATCAATCCCGTGCGATCATGAGTGAATCCCGTCTCCCCGCGAGGATCAATGATGTCAACGTTTGTTCAGGATTTCCGATACGCCTGGCGGCAGATCTACAAGAACCCCGGCGTTTCCCTCACGGCAGTTTTCTCGCTGGCACTGGGCATCGGCGCAACGGTTTCGGTCTTCAGCATTATTTATGCCGTGCTGATGAATCCCTGGCCCTACCAGGGAGCTGATCGCATCGCCAGTGTCGCGCTGCTCGACAAGTCTGGAAATGGGCAGGGCTACGGGCTCAACGGACCCCAGACGCGCGAACTGGCCAAGGCCCATTCACTCGAATACGTTGTGGCGTTCAACGGCTGGTCACTGACCGTGACCGGAAGCGATGTGCCCGAAAATGTCGAAGCATACTATTTCACCGGCAACGTGTTTCAGATGCTTGGTGTCCCGGCCATGCTGGGCCGATACTTTGTGCCTACGGACGCGCCTGACGGCCAGGATCCCCAGCCGGTGGTCGTGTTGAACTTCAAGTTCTGGATGCGCCACTATCACGGTGACAAGTCGATTGTCGGCAAGACCATTCAGCTGGTGCACAAGACCTACACCGTGATCGGCGTCATGCCGCCTCATTTCGGATTTCTGGGCCCGGATGTCTATCTCCCGCTGAAAATGTCTGGCGCTGCCAGCGAACAATACGGCACGTTCATCAAGCTCAAGCCCGGAGTCAAGCCGGAAGCCGCCGCAGCCGAACTGCAACCATACTTCAAGGAATTCGCCAAACAAACGCCTGACCACTTTCCAAAGGAATACAAGGAACTCGCCATTCAGAACCTCAGCTACTGGGTTCTACACAACATCAGGTCAACTCTCTATGTGCTCTTTGGCGCCGTGGGTTTGCTGTTGGCAATCGGCTGCGGGAATGTTTCCATTCTGCTGCTGGCGCGAGGCACCGCACGCCAGCATGAATTTGCAGTCCGCTCCGCGGTGGGAGCCAGCGCAGTTCGCATTGTCCGCCAGCTTCTCACCGAATCGCTGATCCTGGCGCTCACGGGCGCAGGCCTTGGCGTGCTTCTCGCCTACCAGAGCCTTGGATTCATCGTGGCCCGCCTGCCTGAAGACTCGTTCCCCAACGAGGCTGACTTTCATCTCCATATCCCTGTGCTCTTGTTCAGCGTCGGCGTCGCCGTATTGACGGGAATACTCTTCGGACTTTTTCCGGCACTCCAATGTGGGCGCCCGGAAATCAGCCAGGTCATGCAATCGGGCACGCGAAAAGTCGCCGGCAGCGTCCGCGGAAAGCAACTCCACCGTATCCTGATCGCCGGGCAAATCGCGCTGACCCTTCTGTTGCTGACCGCTGCGGGAGCGACGATTGAACGATTCGTGCGCATCATGCACGTAACTCTCGGATACGACCCGCACTATGTGATGTCGGTTGGCATTCCAGTTCACGAGAATACCTTCAAGACGTGGAGCGAGCGAGCGACCTACTTCACTCAGCTTCGAGACAAGATCGCGACCCTGCCCGATGTCGTTTCTACCGGAATTTCAACAAATGCTACGCCGCCCGACAGCGGCTGGAACCAGCCCTTTGAACTCCAGGGCAAGACCGCGGCAGAAGACCAGAAGGCCAGCGTCAACTTCGTCGATACGCGCTATTTCAGCACGCTCGGCATCCCGCTCAGGACGGGCAGGTTATGGGACCAGACGGAACTCAACCGCGGCGCCTTGATGGCCGTGGTGAATGAATCATTCGTGAAGCACTACTACCCCGATGGCGGGGTTCTAGGCCACTCTTTAAAGATCCCCGCGATGAAAAGCGATTCTCCGCAGACTCTAGTCGTGCCTGGCAGCGACGGTTGGGTGCAAATCATCGGCGTGACCAAAGACGCTCTCGATGATGGCCTGGACAAGCCCGTTAAACCGGCGATTTATCTTCCTTACACTGTCAATATGTGGGTGTGGACGCAGATCCTGGTGCGCAGCCGCGTCGATCCGCGCGATATCGCGCACAGCGTCAGGCAGCAGATTGTCGCCATCAATCCTGACCAGCAGGCGAATATGTGGAACGATGGCCTGCTCGAAACATGGATCAGGAGTCAAACGGTATACGCTCGAGGTCGGTTTGTCTCCGTCCTGTTCGGCGCTTTCTCTGCGCTCGCGCTGATCCTGGCCGCCGTCGGCCTGTACAGCGTTGTTTCGTATTCAGTCGCCCAGCGCACCAATGAGTTCGGCATCCGTATGGCGCTCGGGGCACGGAGCGGGCATGTGCTCAAAATCGTCTTCGCGTCCGCGGGAATCAGTGTTGGCGCGGGTGTCATCGCAGGCCTCGGGCTGAGCTTCGCCCTCAATCGTCTCATTGGGCGTTGGGTTGAGAATGCTTCGGCGAGCCCGCTCATCCTCCTCGCGGTCTCTCTTCTGCTGCTCATGGTGGCTGCCCTGGCCTGCCTGCTCCCTGCCCGGCGCGCCTCTGCCGTCGATCCCATGAGCGCGCTGCGTTGTGAATGATACCGGAGTGGCCGACGAGAGGCATTGCTTTCGCGGGACGCGCCGTTTCGCGCATCGACCTAGAACGTCAGGATCAGAGAGACTCCCCCTCCGCCGCCCTTCTTGGTTGCGCTCGAATCGATAATCAGCACCGTGTCCAGTTGAAAGGAAACTCCGCCTCCCTGCGGCTTGCTCGACATGCCCGCGGCAATCTTGGCCGCGATATCCGGAGCGATCCTCTGCGAGAAGATTCCCCACGCCGCTCCAACCAGCTTCCCTGGATCCAGTTTGTACTCCGAGGGCAGTTGACCGGTCAGCTGGAAATTCAGAATCTCTCCCTTCCTGATCGACTCGTGAAGCGCCGAAGGCGGCGCATCCGGGTTCGGGTTCTTCTCCAATTCCGGAAATCCCAGCCGCAGGCCGAGACTTAATCGCCCAAAATCGTGCAGCGAAAGCCGCGACGGTGCAGCTGCTCCCCCTCCTGCGGCCGATCTTCCCGCCTGGCTGGGGAGCGGCGGAAGCGGCGTATAACCCGGCGGCACCAGAGGCGGCCGCGATGGTGTGTATTGCTGCGGCGCTGGAACCGCAGGCGTGCCACTGGGCGTCTGGGCGGCTCCGCCGCCGGCAGTCTGCCCGCTGCCCTTCACGGGAGCGATGGGCCCCGAAGGATTTAGCAATTCCTCCGCCGGCGCGGTTACCGTCACCGGATCCGGCTTCTTCTTGGGATCATCTTTCTTCGGCGCATCCTGCGGCGCCGGCTCACGCGCCACCGCGGGCGCCGCGCTCGACAGTCCCCCGCTCGCCCCTCCACCACCGGTCTGTTGCACGGTATGGCTCAACTCATGCGCCAGCAGCCTCAGGCCTTCGCGCGATCCCGGATTGTACTGCCCCGCCGCAAACACCGCATCCTGTCCTACCGCGTAGGCCCGCGCGCCCACCGCACGCGCCGACTCATTCGCCCCGGCTCCAGTGTGCACACGCACCCCGCTTAAATCGCGTCCGAACCGCGGCTCCATCATCGCCCGCGTCCCTCCATCGAGCGGTTGCCCCGCCCCACCCAGGACCTCGTGCACAATTGAAGGCGCTTCTGTCTGCTCCATCCCATCCGCTGCAGCCCGCGTCCGCGTCTGCCCGGCCATCCCGCCACCCGATACCTGCGCCGCCATCGCGTCCGCTTCCAGCTCATGCGGATCCCGCGCCGACCCCACTGCCAGCTTTCTTTGCGCCGGCAGCGCGAATGACCCGTCCCCTAGCCGCTCATTGGCGTTCACGGGAATAGCGCCAGGCCGTTGCGGAAATATCGTCGAAACGGAATTCGATTTTCGCCCGACCGGCGATGAGCGCGCCCATCCTGGCTGCGAAGAAGCTTTCGGTGCCTCACGAACAGTAATCATTGAAAATCGCGTCACATGTGTCTCCCACTAGTTCGCGGGATTGGTCCACGCCCGAGTGTTAATTTTCGCAAATGCCCGTCGCCGACAGCCTCATCAAAATGTGCCCACAATGATTGGAATCCCGATAAACGGCGGGAGCGCTCTGCTGGATGGCAGAGTTGTCTGTCCTCCCTGGGGCGCCAGATTAAAGTCCACGGCTACTGGCTGTCCCGCCTGAAACGTAATGCTTGGAGCGGCTTGAATCGCAACCGTCACCGGACCAAAGATCGCCGTTACCTGGGCTCCTGCTTGTACTTGAAAGGTGATCGATCCCGAGGCGTCTCCCTTGGCGCGTGTGACGCCTCCCAGCAATTGAACGAACACGCTGGCCTTCACTTTCAGCGCTGATTTAAGAACCTCCACCGTGCGGGTCTCTTTCTGCAACTGGCCTCCCGCCAGCACCTGAATATCGCCGGTATCGAGATTGATACCGAACTGATAAACCGCCTGCGCCGCGCCCGATCCGCGGGTCAACTGGACCTGGACCGATCGTTCCACCTTGCCGGGACGGTTCATGTGCCACGTCCATTGCCCTCCGATGGCCGAACTCAAATCGTTATCCGAGTCCTTTGCGTCCGTGCCGGCCGTAGTCGGAGCAGATTCCTGCATATTGGTAGCCATTCCAGGCGGCGGTGCAGTTGGCGCCGAAGGAGTGGTTGGATCGGAGAGCACCTTGCCCTTGTAAGCAATATCCACCTTGATCTGTGGCTCGCCAATCTGCCCATCCGCAAAAGCCACATCGAAGCGATCCTCTGAGAACTTCCCCGGCCCGATCCACTGGATCAAAGCACGCCGAACCGTGTCCGCGCGGTCAAATGCGTTCTGCTTCGGCTCGTCCTCTCCGGCAATCGTGGGATAAACTCCCAGGACGCGGATATACGCGCGCTCGTCGGCCTGCAATGCAGTGACAATCGTCTTCGTCAGCTTGTTCAGGTTCCACGGTCGCTTATTTCCGGGTGTCACATCGAACTCCGATATTTCCCGCTCCTCGTGCATCGGGTTGTCCGAAATATCGTTCACCGGCGCCAGCTGCCGAGCGCCCCCCCCACCCTGATCCTGCTTGGCACTGTCATTATCTTTCGTGCCCGGCTGTGGGTCGCGCCGCACCATCGGTGCACCTGGCTGCTGCACCACGTGTGCCAGTTCGTGGGCGATTAATTCCCGGCCTGCAGTCGAGTGAGGCTGGTATTCTCCCGCGCCGAATACGATGTTTTGGCCAGCCGCATACGCACGCGCATGCACCGCCTGTGCCGAGGCCGCCGCCCGCCCCCCAACGTGGATCCTGACCTGCCCAAACTCCGTACCGAATCGCGGCTCCATGAAATGGCGCGTATCCGCGTCCAGCGGCCGCCCCGCCGAACACAACACTTGATGCACAATGGATGGGGCTTCCATCTGCGTCGAGCGGGTGATGCGCGCGTCGCGGTGCAACTGCGGCCGTTCCCCGCCCCTGTGCGACGCTCCCACGACTTGACGCGCCGCTGCGTTCGCTTCGGCTTCAATTGGATCGCTCACTGGGCCCACCAACAATTTTCTCTGCAGCGGAACCATCGGCAAAGGCGCAAGTCTCGCCCCAGGCTGGGTGGCGTTGTTCGACCATTCTTCCGGCGGGGCAAACTCAGCATCGGCTGGAATCGACGCCGGATTCAATGGCAGAAAGGGTCGTTCCCCTTCCGCGGGCTGGCCGGTGCTTCGCCCTGCGGTCGCAGGAACCGACTTTCCCGCGTGGGACTCGCCCTTCGCCGCACGCGCCGTCATAAGCCCCGCCATTGAGGTCATCTCATACCCTCGCACCGAGCGCGATCCGCTCGCAATGCCGGGAAAATCCCGGGTCGATCATGGCCATGCGCCGCTCCATTCTCGACGCCACTTCGGGATGCGCCTTTGCGTCTCCCAGAAGATGCGTGAATCCCGCCTGCGCCGCGGACTGCGGGCTAAATGCGTCCTCCATGGTCGGAAACACGTACAGCATCGCCACCCCGCGATAGGGGGAGTCCGGGTGAAAGCGGTGAAAATCCACGCAAGCCGCCAGAGAGTATTGCTCCATCAGCATGTTATACCCGTCTTTATGCGGCACCTCGCGCCACGCCGCTGCATATGCAGGATCCATCACCATGCGGATGCTCGTCTCCGCGTAGTGACGGATGAAATCGACCCGGTTCCCGCCCATGATCCCGCAGCTTTCCTCGCGGAACAGCGTCCAATCGCGCGACAGGGCCCACTCCCACTCCGCCGGAAGGCTGAGCCCGTCGCGCGCGAATAATTCCTCCACCTGCCGCGGCTGGCAACGCCCCTGGTCAAACGAATGCCACTCCGGGCACTGAGCTAGCACCGCCGCCGACCGCAGTGCCGGAGACAGCGGCTTCCAAAGAAAGACGTCAGTATCCAAATGCACAAATGGCCGGTCCTGGATGCTGTAGGCTACCAGTTTGCCCAGCGCCCACCACCCTGCATCGGCATCTCTCAACCGGTCAAGCTCCGTGGAGACCTCGCCGAACTTCAACCCCAGCCGGTCCACCAGCAGCGCCTTGCCATCCGAGTCCGTTACCAGCATGGTCTCGTCAAAATGCCGTTGCGCCAGCCGCAGCGACAACCCCCAGGCGAGAAGGTGATGCTTCGGCTCGCGCCAGCTTCGCCCCGCGCGCTCTTCGTACGGCCTGCTCCAGAATGACCACACCGCCCGCATATCATCCCCGCCCTATTTAAAGATGATGATCGGAATTGCGCCGCCGGTAATCGCCAGCGTTGGAGCCGGAGTAAAGCTCCGGTTGCCCACCACCGATGAAACCGATGCGTTCAGCGTTACGGTATCCGTGTTGCCCACCCCTTGCGCGTTCACTCCCGGGCTGGTTGTGATGTTGATCGGCACCGTCACCGACAACTGGCCCGCGGGCACCGTCGCCGTTCCCTGGATATTGACCACCGTGCCTACGCCGGTTCCTGTCAGCGACAACGTCACCACGGTCGGCGCAATCGGCAGATAGGTCAGCGTGATCAGCGCCTGTACCGCGGTCACCGGGATCGCCGCCCCCGCCGGGCCTGTCTGCAGTCCGGTCATGACTCCTTGGAAATTAACATTCACGGTCACCGCGCTGAGCGGCTGCGCCACGCCATTCTCAATGCCCTGGATCTGCACGTTGGCAATCAGCACCGTAGGAGCAAGATAGAACCAGCCCTCGAAATCGCTGGCCTTGGCCGACCCGCCGCTCGGCATCTGCAGGCTCACGCACTGCGCCCCGTCGCTCGACCGCGTCGCCGTGGCTCCAAAACTTTCTCCGTCGAGATAAAGCGTCCCGTTCCCCGACTCCGAATACACGCTGGATCCGATGAGTTGCACCCGTACCCGGCCAAATCCGCCGGTGCCTGAATTCACGAGCGCCGTGTTCAGCACCACGTCCAGCCAGTAGGTCGAATACAACTCGATACCCTGCGTCACCGGCGGAGGCAGCCAAATCACCTGGTTTCCGTTCACAGTGATTCCGCCCGGCGGATCGAGCGCAACCACGGTACGCATGAACACGTCCGTCCGGTCGGGAATCTTGCCCGCAGCCGCCAGCGCATTCAAGGCCGCCGCGGCTCCCGCGAAGGCATCGTTGGCCAGCGGCGGCTCCAGCGTCACCTTGAAGTTCCCTCCGCCCCACGGACACGTGGGTGCCTGGTCCAGCGTGATCGAAAGCCCGTTCTGGAGCAGCGTATCCACCGTCATGACGTCATCATTGTTCCAACTGATCGCCGAGACATGCAGAGCTGCCGGAACCTGCTCCTGGTTGAGCGCCGTCAGCGGCGGAAACGTCAGCCGGCAATCATCCACCAGGAACGGCGGCAGATTGAACGCCTTCACTCCCGCCTCGAAGCGAATGTTCCGCACGTGAATGCACGCCAGCGGCGCCCTATACACCGGAATGAACTTCGCCGGCTGGAAGAAATCGCCATCGCCTCCG
>Ga0206941_10221_pt1 | contig 15691 bp, 11 predicted proteins | sample Alteio_BWOrgHeat_9_FD_153251 | JGI IMG/M metagenome (GOLD analysis project Ga0206941, IMG submission 153251) | Enriched cells from forest soil in Barre Woods Harvard Forest LTER site, Petersham, Massachusetts, United States -... | ecosystem: Environmental > Terrestrial > Soil > Temperate forest >...
GGTAGTACCGTCACGCTCTCAGGAAATATTTCGGGAGCTTCATCGGGTAACGGTAATGTCACTATACTAGGAGATTGGGCACCCAGTGGGAGTCTATTGAATCTTAAAAAAGTCGAGATCTTTGATAACAAAACTTTAACAATTGCAAACAACATCTCTGCAACAAACATCTATCTCGGGAGTGGTGGTTCTGGAGCCACGATGACGACCAATGCCAACAATGTCACCGTAACGGGAAGTGTGGATGGGAGCAATGGTTTCGGTGCGTCTAAGTTGGGTACATTGAATGTCAACAACAGTGGATTCGTCGTCAACGGAAACATCGGTGCGAATACTCCACTTGCAGCTCTTAATCTTAACTCGGGAAGTCTTGATCTTAGTGGTGGAAGTTTTTCGATCGCAGCACAACAGACCTCAATCGGATCAGGAGCCACTTTGACTATGGGTTCAGGTTCATTGACAGGTGCGGTGGATGGTGCTTCTTCCGGTGTTGGTACCCTAAGCTTTGCTGGCAGCCAGACCTTGAGTGGCGCAATCGGTTCTGTGAACCCTCTAGCCAATGTGAATATCAGTGCAGGGAAAACTTTGACGACAGCTCATGCGATCAACACCGGAAACATCACTATAGGTGCTTCGGGTGCATTGACACTGCAAACAGGAGGAAGTCTGAGTTCGACAACTGCAGTGAATGTAGGAAGCGGAGCAACCCTAGATGCGTCGGGTGCTGGCAACCAAAGCTTCGGCTCTTTTTCAGGAAGCGGAACTATTGCATTAGGATCGAATGTTCTCACTGTAGGTGATTCCACGAATCCCACCTTTGCAGGCATAATCACAGATGGTGGTGCAAGTGGTGGAACAGGAGCTGCATTTACAAAAGTAGGCACAGGTAAACTTACTCTTTCCGGTGCGAATACCTACACCGGTGCAACAACGATTTCAGCAGGACAAGTTATTCTATCAGGTGGTGGTGATATCAGCAGTTCCAGTTCTGTAGTGAATAATGGAACTCTCGATATTTCAGGAAGCACTTCGGGAGCAACACTGCAATCGCTTTCAGGTTCCGGAACATTGAGTTTAGGATCGCAAACACTAACGGTGAATCAAAATGCAAACGGAACGTTCTCCGGTGTAATGGGAGGCTCAGGTTCTTTGACGAAGAAAGGAGCGAGTACACTCACTTTAAGCAATACAAACACCTACACCGGTGCAACAACAATTTCAGCAGGAACACTTGCTCTAACGGGAAGCGGTGATATTAGCTCTTCAAGTGGACTTCTCAACAATGGAACCTTCGATATTTCAGGAACCACTTCGGGAACAACACTGCAATCACTTTCAGGTTCCGGAACATTGAGTTTAGGATCGCAAGCACTCACAGTGAATCAAAATGCAAACGGAACATTTTCCGGTGTAATGGGAGGCTCAGGTTCTTTGACGAAGAAAGGAGCGAGTACGCTCACTTTAAGCAATACAAACACCTACACCGGTGCAACAACAATTTCAGCAGGAACACTTGCTCTAACGGGAAGCGGTGATATTAGCTCTTCAAGTGGACTTCTCAATAATGGAACCTTCGATATTTCAGGAACCACTTCGGGAGCGAAGATCAATGCTCTTTCAGGGTCTGGAACTATCGTTTTAGGATCACGACCACTCACTATTATTCACCAGGCAAGCGACACCTTCACTGGGGATTTTAATGGATCTGGTGATTTAGAAAAGACTGGGCCCGGAACCCTCTACTTAAATGGTGTGAATACCCATACAGGGAACATCAACGTCTCAGGAGGAACTTTGTCGGTCAACGGTTCGACATCTTCCTCTATTTCTATTCAAAATGGTGCTCAACTCAAAGGGACAGGACAAATCAACAATACCGTTACTGTGAACAACGGAGGCACCTTAGCTCCCGGTAATTCCATCGGGACCATTACAATGACAAATTTAAATCTTGCTTCGGGATCGACTACAAGTTTCGATCTCAGTCCTACAGAAAATTCTAAAATCATTACCACAGGCGCCTTGAATGTGACAGGTCCCTCCACTGTTAATTTGGTGCCGCAAACGGGAATCTATTCTCCTTCTCAAACCTTCACTCTGATCACTTTCAATTCGCAAACCGGAGCAGAGGATAATCTCTCCGTTACGAATCCGAATCATTTGCTTCAAACTTATTCTCTCGACGTTACAGATAATGCAGTTATGCTCAATCTGACAGCTTCAAACCCAACAGACCATGTATTCCCTGGGAATGCCAATACCTTTTCTGTTGCAGAAGCACTCACAAAAATCCTAGCAAAAAATTCTTATCCCGGAAAAGCAGCACTAGATCCTGCTCTTACTCAGCTCTTCGCTCTCTCCGAAGACGACTTCAATAAAGCACTCGATCAACTGCACCCTGCTTTGCTAAAAGGAATGAGTGTTTCTCAGCAGAACAACATTATAAGAGTCGAAGATTCACTGAAATCATGGCTACAACAGTTATCCATAAACTCTGAGAATAACAAAGAACCATTTCATCTGTGGACGGAAGCGTATGGAGATTCCCTGAAACAAAATCAGACAGAATATGCTGCAAGTCCCCAGCTTTCTTATCGAACCAAGATGGGAGGGATTAGTGTTGGAGGAGATTATCAATTTGCAGAAATATTCCATGCTGGTGTGCTCAGCGCATTCACAAGTTCGAACATTGCTTGGGAAAACAAACAAGGAACAGGGAACATTCAAAGTGTCTATGGAGGAGCTTACCTCTTCGTTCTAAGAGACGCTCTCCATGCGAATCTTTCTCTTGTGAATGGTTGGAACTCCTATCACGCTCATAGAAATATCATCTACTCAGGTGTCAATACCCAGGCTTCCAGCAAACATCAGGGCAATCAATTACTTTCTCACTTCGATGTCGGATACAATTTTGCACTCAACGATATTGAGACTGGACTGAATTGGGGAACGGAACATTTTGCAATCAAACCGTTTGATTCTTTCGATTACGTATCACAATCTGAAAACGCTTTCACAGAAACGGGTGCAGGGCCCTACAATCTTTCTCTTGATGCAAGTCACTCCAATTTTATACGCAATGAACTCGGACTGAGTTTTGTAAGTGGTTTAGACTTTGTTAAAACGAAATGGTCGCTGGTTCCCAAAATGAGTTGGATACGCGAGATACGACCATCAGGGAAGGAATATACTGCAGAATTTGTAGGAACAGGCGTTCCCTTTACAGTGTCAGGAAACGTACCGAACCGAAATCTTCTTGGGCTCGGAGTTCTGCTTTCCGCAAAGATGCTTAACGACATGCTAAGTGCCAACATATACTACAACGGAGAATTCGGAGGCCTTGCATTCAACAATTACAGTTATGGTGCTGGCGTCCAGTATAAGTTCTGAACTCAGTGCTAGCGGCTAACACAGACTGTCTAAATTCGCAAACACTTCTCCTAATGAAATTTATTTTATATGGGAAAACGTATTTCTCATTATTCACTCATTTAGGGTCAATTACAAAAGACAGGCTTTTTTAACTATTAAAAGGAACTGTTCATGCGTAAATCACTTTCTGTTTTAGTGCTCATTTTTTCTTTGCTTGCACCTCAAGGTTTACTTGCGTCTGGTAATGTTATTGCATTGGGTTGCACTATCGCAACGGGCGTAGGTACAGTGATAGCGGGAGGAGGAACTCTTGGAACGGGAATTGGTTTGGCAGCTCTTTCAAGCGAATGTCCTGAGGGTTACAATTTCACAAGTAAAGGAGCAGAGCTTATAGAACAAACTTGCTATCACTGCTATTACGGCAATAATGGTCAGTATTGTGGTGGTTCCGTGAGTTATTGTAGAGGACAAGGTTCCAGTTGTTATCCTTATGACTGCAGTTATGTTCAATACTTTTGTGTAGATGCGAAGAACAACACAGTCCCTTACTCAAAAGTTAACAATCCTGCATATACTCCTTTAAAGTGGACAGTTGTGGGACTCGGAATTTCTACTGGTGTAGTTCTTGTTGCTTTCGTAGCGAGTTTGACGACCTATATTCTGTCATCATCAAGCGACTAATTGCTTCTCTCACACATCACGTATTCACCATTAAGTGTTACTAGCCCGTTCCCATTCTTTTACGAGACCAAGTTTGGTAATCCATGAATGAAGATAAACCTCATCAATCTGAGTTTCAGCTAGAATGCCTCGTATATCTTGCAAATGCTTCGAGGATCCACCTTGTCTGAAATAATCTAGTTTCTTGATAATAATGTCTTCGGGACTTGCGATATATACAGACTGATTTTCAAGAATGGGCACTTTTCGTCTTCTTTGAAATTCACATAAGGCGTGTTCTGTCTCTTTGCAGATTATAATGTCAATCTTCAAACCGGAGTCATGGTGTATTAAATTAAACTGACCATGGTGAATAATTTCCGATTTGAGAATTTCGAGAGGAGGACAATAGAATGTTTTTGACGAGAAAATCTCCTCGAGCTTTTGAGCGTTTTTAACGGGGATTTGAATGACAAGATCCATATCTCGAGTCATTCGCGGTTCACCATAGACCGTTGATGCAACAGAACCGACAATCATGTAGGCAATGTGGTTATCTTCTAGAAGTTTAAGAGCCGACAGAAAAGTTTGGATCATACCGATCATTACTTAGAACCTTTTTCGACCAATGCGTAAGCTCGATGATTAAGTTCGCGTTCCGTAAGCTGAGGATGCTTCATTCTCAACTGATATTTTTTAATCTCAAATGCGAATTGAAATAATTCTTCCATCAGACGGATTTTTTTTTTGATTTTAACTGGATCTAAGTTTAATGATTCTTTGTCGACAGGCATACAGGCTCCTTGCTTCCATCCCATACTAGTGGAAGATCGATTCGGAAAAAATCAGAAATTTCATCAATTCCGCAAGATTTTCTCCTTTGAAATTCGCGCCGATCTCCAAAGTTCCCAATAATGCTGGCATAAATAGCCAATCATGTATGGCAGTGCGGTTTAAGTTTGCTGAGAACAAAGCTTAATTAAGCATTACGTTGTAGGAATGGATAACAGACTCTGCGAAATTTACAAAAGCTGTATGCGGAGTCATATAAACTTTCTGATCAGGTAAGCCCATCATCATAGCGGCGCCAGGAAAAGCAAAAGACTGTGGTAGAAAGCCTTCTCTCAAAAGAACAAAATCAGAAAGCACTTGCGAAAGACGTCCGTTCCCATCTCCAAATGGATGTATGCTCACTATAATCTGTCTTAGTTTCGATGCGTGTTCAACACTGTGCTCCGTAGTGTTTTTTCCAACAACAGAAAAAAAATAATCCATCAAAATGGGAATGTGTTCAGGATCGGGGTGACGATTTTTCGTAGTGTAAACGTGACGGGTTCTATAAGAGCAAACTTTTTCCCCAATCAGTTCGGAATAGAGTGTGAAAATATCGTCTTCGTTGAACAAACATTTGTTTTCCAAAATCCATTTGTGAATGAGTATCTGCGCTTGGTCCCATTCGGAACGTAATTTGCCACGACGTAAAGTTCCCGAAGCAAGACAACGTGCGACTTGTAGTGTTTGTAATTTTTCTGAAGATATTTTGTTTGTTGAATGATGCAGTTGAAGTCGAAGTTCATCAACTGTTTTCAAAATTTCATTTTTTTGAAAATCTTCCTCTTCGTTTCTTGCTTGTTCTAAAAATTGAATCAGGGGGTGCATTAGCGAACAAGCAATTCTACTGGTGCAATCGAAGTTTCCTCTCGGGATATAAACCACTGTTGAGTTTTTTTATTAAAAAGCAGTTCACAATCTGAGGTTATACAGTTATTGAACGTGGAGCTACAGGAGAAGCCCCAGTATTTGACCATGTAGTCATCCTCATGGACAAGTTCAAAGAGCACATTGCCATCGCTATCCATAGACTCAAGGAAAGTTTCAAGCACCTTAAGCTCGGTACCTGTTTTATCCACCTCGACGAAAAATGCGCTGCCATAGAATGAAAAGAGAAGCTTGTTGTATTGCTTTTGAATTCCAAAATCTTTTTTTAAGGTGAGTCGAATTTTTGTGGTTTTACCCTGGATGTTCAAAGTGTCTTTAGAGAGTAAGATCATGTGATCTTCTTTTTTAGAACGGGATTCCATCTTGTCTTGAACTTCCGCAAAAATCTGGGGGGACAGGGAACTCAGAGGGGCTCCGAGAAGGAGTGCAGACAACAGTGCATTTCTTTTCATCAATCCAACCTATTAAAACAGTGTCTAAAGTGGATCGGCAGACTAGCAAGATCTAATTAAATTTATCTTAAGTCCCCGTCATGCCCTAGGACTGATCTAAACGCTGGGTTTATGCTTGCTGCTGCGGTATTAAGCTGTAATGTAGGATCATTGATGGTGTTGGACTCCTTCGTAGGGGGTCTAAAAATCGTAGGCTATTTTCAGTTGGGTGTTTAAAATTTGAATTCTTATTGAAAGTGGCGCTTACTAGCGAAACGTAGAATCAAAAAGTTAGGCAAGGGTGCACTGTTTCTTATTAGTGCATCACTTGAGTGTAGACGTCACCGAGAGTGTTCAAATAGCATGAAAGTGTTTCGGAGTTTGTGCAATTAGAAGTGTCAGCAAGCATGTAACCGAGCTCGTGTGCACCTTCCGCTGCTGCAAGTCCACCTCCAACACCTGCAACGGTGCTAAGAAGAGCTGTTGCGACAGAAGCTTTGCTAGCAGGTTCTTTCATACTTTTATTTCCAAAGGCATTGTAATTATAGTACATGTCAACACTCCTTTTTGCATCGATGAACTTGAGTTCCTTGCTACCAGAAGCAAGACCTTTTGGTATTTTCACCTCTTCAGGTAGGCCATATATGGTATGCATGGCGTATTTCTGGTTTTCGGGTGGAACTCCCCAACCACCAGTGTCAATGGAAAGGTAGTTGTATGCTTTTAGAGTTTTTTGTTCTGAATGAAGAGTGTTTAGGATTTTTGTTTGAATTGTCTTGTCTAAATTTCTATTTTTAACAGCTGTTTCAAAGCTGCGGCGTTCAACTTCATCAATAGGATGGTCCAACGCAATAGCTGCAAGAATAAAACTTGCTAATCTCTCAGGATCCGTCACTCTATTGGATCCGAAATCAAATACCATTTTTTGAAATTTCTCTTTGCTATATCCTGTTTCGCTCCAATCTATGATACGGTTGAGATAAGTTTTAGAATCAGTACCCTTCATGACCTCAAGATTTTCGGGGCTAACAAATAGAACGTTTCCATAGTTGTGATCAGATGCGTAAACTTTGTCAGCGATTTCAATGATACGATCCATTTTTTCCGACTGTAGTTTCTTTAGACTATTGCTATTCGAAGCATAGCTTAGTAGACCTGCGACGCCTCCTGTTGCTACGACAGCACCCGAAACTAACAAAACAGTTCCATTGATTTGGGTTTGTGTAAAATTTCCTGATGTTGAATTCTGATCTGCCAGCCCTAGACCCTCAGAATTCGATGTTTTGTCGACAACTGTTTGTTTCACGGGGGCTGCTAGTTCGGGCTTTTGTTGAAGTGTTTGAAGTGTGGATTCTACTGCGCTTGGGTTTGCACTAAGGGATTTTGCTGCACTGCAAATTTCTGCAATTTGGGTCGCATTTTCACCAACGCAGGAAGGTCCATTTGAAAATTCAGTAGAAGCGGTCGAGACCTGCTGAGCAAAGTTGAGCAGTTGGGGAGAAGAGGCTGTTTCCCGTGTTGAAGCATTGGCAGAATCGGAGCTTGATTTAGTTCCGGTTTTGCATTGAATCGTGATCGACGCAAGAAGTGTCAGTGCGAGTCTTTTTTTCATAGAAACCTCAAATTCAAAGAATATCTGTTAGAATCATACAAAATCTGGTCATTTTTGTCATCAACCTCACTTGGTATTTGAATTTCTCGACGTATGAATCATATGGCAAAAATTTTCCTACAAAAGGAGTATTCCATGCGTCTTTCCGGGTGTTTAATTCTGACGTTTTCCCTTGCCACTAGTATCGCATCTGCGAAATGTGAATTCAAAAATGCACCAACAATTCTGCAGCAGGATGGGAAAACTATAGACATGCTTTTCGCAGAAAAAATGTCTCCAGAATTTTGGCAAGCTTCAGACCTTGGAACTCCCGCTCTTAACAGTTACCGCAACTGGGCGAGTCTGCACACTAATGTCGATCAGATCTTTCTCTTAAAACGCGAGCGTGCCATTTTTGCAAAAATTCCAGAACCTAAAGATGTGATGCTCTTTGATCAAATCATTGAAGGAAAAATAGGAACTTTAACGCTTTCTGCTTGTATTGAAGATCTTCTGTTTGAACGCCATTTGCAAAACGTGGGTAGGTCGGAGACTTTAGCTGAATTTGGTGGTGCGATTCTGGAGAAAGAGTCGACTCAGGAAATGAAAGCGTATTTCATTACAACTGCGGAGGAGGATATTGGGGTAGGGGTGTCTGATATAATCCTTCATTCGATTGAAAAGGATAAAGAAAATGGCTTTGTCTTCAGAACATTCATCCATAATCACACATTCGTTTTCGATAACGAAGATATCGGTGGGGCGAATATTGGAAGTACTCCAGATTATGAAGCTGCTGCTGATTACGAAAAGAGATTCCAACTGCAGAGCGAACGCATAACAAACGGATTTCATACTCTTCAATATTCTATGAATGATGTCCATAAAGCGCTCGCAATTTTGCGTCCGTGAGTTTATTCGATTATTCGACGTATGACGGAATCGAATTTCTGGGTATATTTCGATTTCGTCATACTCAATTTTCTGTGGGTTGGCATACGGAAAGTGTACCCATGATTAGATTTTTTCAGCTCGTTTCAACCAATAGCTCATGCCCAAAGTTTTGAATAGGTCTCGTGCTTCTTTTAACGAACTTCGAACGAGCATCTGGTATTGTTCGCTTGGAAGAAAAACTTCTGCTCTTCTCAAAAGTGTCACTGCTTTTTCAGGCAAGGCTTTTCGTATACTTGCACTTTCAAGACTTTTGGAAAAGTATGATGCTGAATTCTCCCATTGTTTTGAGTCCAGAGCCTCAATCACAGCAAGAGCTCTATAGCATTCTCCTTCAACCAAAATATTTCCGTACACAGATGCGTTTTTGAGACCTACGTTTGCCAATTGATTTGCAGCAAGGTAACTACCTACGCTCGCTTTCATATCAGCATAGATTCCTACAAAAAAACTATGCATAAATTGCAAATTATGCGTTATTGCAAGATTGAATGCCTCTTGCATCGATGACATCCCTTGGGATTTTTCCCCAAGTTCAAATCTTGCAAGTCCCTCCGCAGCAAGACCACAGAGGACTCCATTAAAAATCTCAAGTTTTTGACCCAATATTCGTACCTCAGAAGCATAGTCTAACGCACCGTTCCATTCTCCTTTACGTAGATAAAAAAATGTTGTTAGGATTTTTTCAAACAAAGTTACACTCGGTTGATCAAACGAAGGTTCACCTTTGGTCCGTGCTGATAGATTCGAGAGAGCCTCTTCAAATCTTCCTAAATAACCTAGATTGGCTATCAGATAGGCTCTAGACAAAGATGCTTCAAATTTCATACCGCGTTGGTCAAATTGCGTAATACTCTTTTCAAGTACCTGAATAGCTAACTCATGTTTAGCACTTGTAATGTAGCAGCGGCCCAATAGATCGGAAGCTAGCAAATGAAGATCAGCTTGCGAGCATTTTTCTGCGACCTCCATAGATTTTTCAAAATACTCTTCGGCACTGTAGTTATGAGCAAGAAAAAAATACATAGAACCCATCCAAGTCAAGCACATGATCTCAGATTCTCGATTGCTGATGTCTCGAGTAATATTTAGGGCCACTTTCATCAGGTTTATTTTTTCATCTGATGGTGATCGATAACTGATTGCAGCCCATTTCAAAGCAATAGCCAGATACTTTTCCTTTTCTGCACGGCTTTCGAGTTTGATAATTTCCAAAGCAGATTTGTATTGCCTGTCTGCAGTGTCGAAACAGCACGATCGAACAGCACAATCTCCAGCAAGTTCCAAATAGGGCAGAGCATCTTCTCTATGATCACTTTGTATAAAGTGTTGAAGAACTGCATCCAAATGGTCTTCAATGCAATCTTTGTAGAGCGATGCTATTGTATTAGCGACAATCCCGTGAATTTTTTTACGTTGACGGAATAGTAGCGTCTCATAAATTACTTTTTGAATTTGAGAGTGGCGAAAAGTAAATAGGTTCTCGTTTGTCCTTACAAGTAATCTTTGCTCTTCAAGATTGTTGAGTATACCTTGGAGATCGATTTTGCCTTCTAATATAGTTTGGATTAGCTCGATGGAGAATTCGTGACCGATGACAGCTGCTAATCGGAGGACTGTTTGCGAATCCGAGTCGAGACGATCAAAGAGGGTTTGAAAAGCATTTTGCACAGAACTCGGTAAAGAAACATGGTTATTCTGTTTTTCGTGTTTCGACTTCGCTTTATCTTCTTTGTGACTATTAAAACCTTGGCTAATGCCGACCACACGGAAAGGAATCAGTGTTTGGCTCTTTCCTTTAAAAATAATGGGGGGGAGTTCTATCAGTTCGAAATTCGCAGCAACAAGTTTTGCAGTTCTTGGACCAATGAGAATTTGTCCACCTTTAGCGAGGGATAGAAGCCTTGATCCGGTGTTAACGGTGTCTCCTGTCAATCCGTAACTTCCATCACGCTTGTCCACATGGCTGGTGATAATCAAACCCGTGTTGATAGAGGAGTGCATATTCAGTTTGGTATTATAAAGACCTTCGATTGTTCGACTAAAATTCACAACTGCCTCATGAAGCTTCATCATAGCTAGGATAGCTCTTTTAGGATCATCTCCTCTGGTCATTGGAATTCCAAACAGTGCGACTATCTCATCACCGATAAACTGGTTGACAATTCCTCCTTCGGATTCGACACAGCGAATTGCTATTTCTTTAATGGAATTCATAAGCGATTCAACAAGTTCGGGATCGAGGCGTTCGGTTAAGGATGTATAGGCACTCAAATCTGAGAAAGTAATCGTTGCTTCTTTCCTCTCTCCTTCGAAGTTCATAGGCCGATCTTCTTTAGTCATCTGATCCAATTCATGCGTTTCATTCATGACTTGTAAACGGGCACCACAAGCACTACAGAAGCGTATGCCTGGATGAATCTCAATGTTGACACCACACGTCAAGCACTTCAAGACAGACTCCTTTTTCATTCAATTTAACTGTAAAATGTACCCTATACTCAAAAGACAATTTTTTTTACTAGGCTTTAGAGTAGATTATACCGAACAGCATTGGGAGGTTTAAAAGAAGAAGTGAGTAATGTTTCAACTCAACCAAATGATTCGACTTTTTACCGAGAAATTCTGATTATTGATGACAATCCGAGAACACGAAAGGTTGCTCGACTGACTTTGGAGACGTCTACAGAGTTCTCAGAGAAACTTAAAGTTCTGGAAGCCGGCAGTGCGGAAGAATGTATGCAGGTCATAAAAAAGCATACTCCCGTTCTTTTTATTATTGATTTCCGCTTGCCTGATTGTCGAGGTCAAGATCTCCTGTTAATATTGCGAAAAATTCCAAAATTTTCTGATGTTCCCATGCTCGCTTTTACCGGTTTGGTTTCTGACTATGACATGAAAACTGACTTCTTCTCAGGATTTGATGGGTATATAGTCAAGCCAGTGCTCCCGTCCCAACTTGTGAAAATTGTTCAGAGCTATATTAGCCCCCATAAAAAAGAGCTAAACCAAAAAGTTCTTGGTAAAAAGATCTTGATCGCGGATGATGATCCTATTCAGCTTAAATTAGAGCGAGTTTTTTTTGAAGCTTCCGGCTTCGACGTCACCGTAGCTAATAATGGAAAAGAAGCTCTTGAAATTTTTCAAAATTCTCCATTCGACATCATCGTATCCGATGTATTGATGCCATATATCGACGGGTTTAAGCTGTGCACGGAAATTAGAAAAGGGAAAATACATCCCGATATCCCAATAGTCCTAGTCACCAATAATTTTATCAGTGAAGATGATGTTCTTTTTTCAAAAAAAATTGGAGCGGACGCCTATGTCATTCGTTCTCCAGATCTTTTTGCTCTTTCCAAAGCAGTTTCTTCTTTGTTGGGTAAAAAACACACCAGCAAAGAGTTAAAATCTGACCTAACAAGTGAACCCGAATATGTTCATCGTATCATTCGCCAGTTGGAGCGTCAAACAGCCGCAAATATCTCGCTTAGTCAAAACATATCGCTCTTTTCTCTCACCTTGAAAGTTCTAGATGAAATTTCAGAAGCTATTCACAAGGAATCCAGTATTGATGAGATGATGCCTAAAGTGTTGGAGCATTGCTTCGATGCCGGAGGCATTTCAATAGGAGCATTTTTCCTCAAAGACAAAAATGAGAAAATAAATACAAGTTATTGCATAGGAGTTGATGACGATACTTTAGAAAGGATCGAAGAAGTATTTTCGAAGATGGGGTTTTTCAAAGACGATCTTATCATTGATGCGCCGTTGTCTTTTAGTTTAGATCCGATCTATGGATTTGAGGTGAAGAACCTTCTTAAGATCTTAGATGCTAAATACATGTTGGTTTCACCCTTGCGATCCTTCAATGAGCAGTTAGGTGTCTTCCTCCTAGCAGGTCAAACGAAGGAGCTGACACGAGAAGAGTGGAAGTCTTTTGCGAAAGCTATAACAAATCAAATTAGTCAATCCCTCGCATTGATAGGAAAAAAAGCCAAAGTTTCGGAGGAAAAATAGAATGGAGTGACGAGTGCTGCCCCCTTCTTGCGTTATGCTATTTCATATTCCAGCATTTCCCGAATCTTCTCCAATAGATCCTGAAGGTGAAATGGCTTTCCAATAAATTGAGTTGTATGCATATCAATTTCCTCCATAATAGAGGCGTCATCGGTATAACCAGAAATAAAAAGAACTTTCAGCTCTGCATTTATAGCTCGCGCATGCTTGACCAATTGACCACCACCCATTTTTGGCATGATCACATCACTTACAAGAAAATCAATTTGTGACATGCGTTCTTTCAAAATACCGAGAGCCTCCTCTCCGTTTCGTGCTTCATAAACTGTATACCCCATCACCCTCAACTCGCTTGCAAGAATTTCGCGAAGCGCAGCATCATCCTCGGTCAGAAGAATTGTTTCTGTTCCTGTTAAGGTTTTCAAGTCCTTCCTCTGTAGAGGAGCCGTTTCCGATTTTTCCTTCCTGCTTGGGAAATAAATTTGAAAAGAGCTTCCTTTTCCCTCTTGGCTTTTCACAGAAATTGCACCTTTGTTCTGTAGAATAATACTATAGACAATTGAGAGCCCTAGACCGGTGCCTTTGCCGACCTCTTTCGTGGTAAAGAATGGCTCAAATATTTTTTCGATTGTAGTAGCATTCATGCCACAACCGGTATCGTTAACAGTTAAGTTAACATAGTCACCAGCTTCTATCTCGCTTCGATTTTTTATCAAAAGCAAATCACTTTCTTTAAGATGTATATTGCTTGTTTGTATAGTGATCTTACCTTCATTCGATATAGCATCTCGTGCATTAACGACCAAATTTACGAGAATTTGCTCCATTTGGCTCACATCAAAAAAAATAGAGTCAACGTCCTTAGCGAACTTCGTTTCCAAATCAATTCTCGCGTCAACGACCCGCCGTATCATTTCATAAAGGCCTCGAATGATTTCATTGAGGCTCACGATTTTTGGCTCAATGACTTGTTTATGACTGAAAGTTAATAGTCTGCGGGTAAGAGCGACTGCTCTATCTTGTGCCGAAAGAATCTTTTTTAAACTGGCTTCTATTTTTGTGCCATTGTTAGCATCGTTAACATTTTGAATTGCTAAATCGATATAGAGCGCCATAACAGCCAAAATATTATTGAAGTCATGAGCGATTCCTCCAGCTAGAAGCCCTATAGCTTCCATTTTCTGCGATTGCAACAATTGTGCATGTAGGAGTTTGAATTCAGTAATGTCTTCCGCTATACCAATGAGTTTCAGCGGTTTGCCTTGATCATCAAGCATGATGGTGGACTTTGCCTTAATGTAGCGAAGACTTCCATCAGCATGATGTATTCTGTATTCTAGAGTCGCGTTATTATTCTTTATGCTTTCAGCAACGGCTGCACGATCCTCTTCGACAATATTGTTCATCCAAGACATAGGATCCTCATAAAGACTCTCTCGAGTTCGTCCCCAAATTGTTTCGTAAGCGGGACTTATATAGCGCATCGGCCATCCAGAGGGGCCCGTAATATAAAAGACCTCCTTTATATTTTCGACAAGGTCGCGAAAATTTTCCTCCGACTCTGACAACTTCGTTAAATGCGCAGAAAGCTCGAAGTTTTTATTCTCCAATTCGTTTATAAGAACTTCATTGTATTGTTTTAAAAAAATCGAATCTTCAAAAACTGCAGATGGTGAACTTAGATGGATGCTGGGGTCATTCCTGTATTTCTCGATCTTTCCAACAAGGATTTCGACTGTAGTCGGACTTTTTAGAAAGTCTGCTCCTACGTTCAAAGCAAATTGCTCGTCTGCTTTAGAAAAAGATGCTCTTGAAAAAATAATAAAGGGAATTTTTTGTAGATTGGGATCCACGCGGATCTTCCGACATAATCCATAACCATCTAAGTTCGGCATTAGAATGTCGGATATGATGAGATCAATTTTCTCCGATTCAAGTATTTTCAGAGCCACAATTCCATCTTCGGCTTCTTTAATAGTATAATCTTTTGTTTTCAACATAACTGTTAACAATTTCCTATTGATCGAATTGTCATCCACAATGAGAATTTTGTAGGACATCAATGGTCTCCTTAGATTGTGAAGTAGTTTTATCTAATTGTGGATTATACGAGCTTTCTTTTGAAGACTGTACTTTGGATTTCACGCTCTATCAGCTACAGAAATCCCCTTGGTTTGACTTTCTGAAATTCAGAGGAAGGTTCACTAATCGCAAATCGGATTATAAATCATCAAATTTATAAGCAATAATGTTATTGCATGTACGGGAATCTATACGAACCACACCTCCAACTTTTGCATAATTTTCTACCCAACTGCGTAAAGTTCCATGAGTCTTTGTCTTTCGTTCTTCAATGCCAAAAGAAACGGAGTAGTCATCCTCAAAGTCAGATTGTTTCGTGATCTTTTCAATTAGGAAGTTCTGAACAGTTTCACTAGTCCAACCACCGGACCACATATGAACGGTCCTATAATGCTGTTCAATGAATGATCGAACATCAGCAGAACAATCTATTGCATTTGCTGAAAACGAAACTGCTGCAAAAAATGCGAACACCAATTTTCTCATAAAATCCTTTCTTCTTCATTTGGTGATCCATTCTACTTGGAAGAAGATGAGAAGGGGGGAAGGAATCAGAAGTTTTTCGGTCACAAATTCCAAAACTTACGGTATATTGTCTGAAATTTTACCCACCAATGCCCTTCTGACAATAAAGGGGTTTGGATTTTCCTTATTTTGATAGACGGACAGAGTCGTGAGGGCCCTTAGAATATACCGATCAACTTTGGCGTCAGAAAGATGGTCGCTCACGATGCGGTTTGCATTTTTAATGATCATCTGAACTTCCGAAGGATGACCTTTGGCCCATTTTAGTTGAGTTTCTATATTGGAAATATCCCAATTCAAAGGCAGGTAGTGAACATAGGGTTTCAGAATGGTGTACCAG
>Ga0206941_10205_pt1 | contig 15687 bp, 15 predicted proteins | sample Alteio_BWOrgHeat_9_FD_153251 | JGI IMG/M metagenome (GOLD analysis project Ga0206941, IMG submission 153251) | Enriched cells from forest soil in Barre Woods Harvard Forest LTER site, Petersham, Massachusetts, United States -... | ecosystem: Environmental > Terrestrial > Soil > Temperate forest >...
GCGGCCATCGACCATCGCGCTGTAGTAATCGAGATAGACGAGCTTGTTTTGTTCGCAGTAGGTATGAAGCCAGCGGTTGAGTTCCAGAATCTTTTCCGGTGAGCGCTGTAAGAACATCGTCTGTCGCTGCGGTGCGTAGTTGTGAATCGGCGTGACCGAGGAGAATACGACACGAATGGAATGCGCGCGCGCCAATTCGGCCAGAGAGGCATAATTTGCCTCGATCTCATCGACCGTCATCGGGCCGGTGTTTCCGGCGATATCGTTTGTTCCCGCGAGAATAACAACTACCTTCGGCGATAAGTCGATCACGTCCTGACGAAATCGGATTAACATCTGCGGCGTAGTCTGACCGCCAATGCCGCGATTGATATAGCCTTTGCCGGCGAAATAGGTATCGAGCTTCCACGCATCTGTGATCGAGTCGCCGAAGAAGACGACTCGGTTTTCAACGGGGGCTACCGTCTTGAGCTCTGCATTGGCCGTGCGATACCGATTGAGTTCGCCGAAGTCGTTCATAAACGTGGGAATGCGACTCTCTCGCCAGTGCTCCAGGCTGATGACGGCCTGTGCTGCTGGATCATCGTTAACCGGCGAAGGCGCGGCTTGTGCCTGAGCGGTTCCAGGCAGCTCGATAGCAACCAAACAGAGAGCTGCGAAAAATGCAGACTTGTGCATGAGCAAAAAAAATACCACTCAGAGGAAGAGCAATTCCAGCATCGTGGAATCGTCATTCGCGGGAGTGTCTCCCGTAAATGCGCGAAGAAACTGAGCGACGCCCTCCAGGTTGCAGTTTGAGCCGAATGCATGTTGCAGTCGGGCGTCACCGAAGAATTCACCTGTGCCATTTTCTGCTTCAGTCACGCCGTCGGTTACCAGAAAGACGCGCGTTCCATGTTCGAGGGTCGTTGTATAAGCGGTGAATTCAGCCCAGTCGATCAGACCGACCGGCAGATTCGATCCTCTAAGCTGGTCTACGCTTTGGCCGGTGCAGATGAGAGGAACGGGATGACCGCAATTTATGTAGTCCAACCGTCCGGTGTTGCTCAATTTCAGAATGCACATGGTCGCATACTTGCCTACATTCTTTGTACAGATGTACTGGTTGACGAGCGATGCCACGATGTCAATGGAGTGATGAGCCTTTAACTGCGAATAGATCAAACCCTGCAGCGTTGAGGCGAGAAGTGCCGCAGAGACACCTTTCCCGGAGACATCGGCGATCACCAGATGGATGTGGTCATCCTCGACAATCACATCATAGAAGTCTCCACCGATCTCCTTGCAGGGTATGGAACGGGCCGCAACTTTAGCGTAGGAAAGCTCCGGTATCTGTACCGCCATTAAGCCCTGTTGAATGTTCGCGGCAATATCAAGTTCTTCACGATAGCGGCGGGCCTGTTCCTCGGCGATCACGAGCTGAGCGTTATCGATCAATGCTGCAGCTTCCAAAGCGATGTTGTGCAGCATTTCATTGTCGACCTGCGTGAGATTGCCCGCGTGCAAACGGCTGTCGAGGTAAAGGACCCCGAGAAGCTCACCTTTATCGTTGCCATTCTGGCCCGATGCTTTCGTGCGGCGGCTGCGCAATGGAATGCAGATGATCGAGCGTATGTTCTGCATGATCATGCTTTCGGAGCGCACCGTTGCTTCCGCGCGGAGGGTGTCGGTGATGATAAATTCGCCGGTGGCCCGCGTGGCCTGTTGAATCGCGCTCCTGGAGAGCGTCGAGTCGTCGGTCAGTGCCTCGCCTTGGCTGTTGCGGCCGGCTGCAAGCTTCAACTGTCCCGCTTCATCGAGGAGAAAGAAGTAGCCGCGTTCGACTTTCGTGAGTTCGAGGGTTGTTTCCACCAGGCTGGTGAGGATTTCGTCGACGGCTCCGACGGCATTCAGGCGCCGAGCCGCTTCGAGGAACCAACGAAGCTTTTCGAGTCCGCTGGTGCTATTGGAAGCGGCGGGAAGCTGCACAAGCAGTTCGCGGATTGTAGAGGTTGAGGTAGGGTCCTCGATGCCAAAGTGCATTTTTGGGCCATCCATGGATCCGAAATGGATCAGATCGCGAGGAGAGAGGCGTTGCCGCTGTACGCGAATCCCGTTGACGAATGTGCCGTGGCGGCTTTCCATATCGATGACGTGGAAGGCGCCGTTTTCGTAGATGATTTCTGCGTGTTTGCGCGAAACATGCACGTCTTCAAGAATCAGATCTCGATCCGGCAATCGGCCCACGGTGAAAGGGGAGTGAGCGATCGTGCCGGCAGACCGGTGCGGGCCATCGAATACTTCATACGGAATCGGCGGAACTGGATGCATGTTGATATCCCGGATTCGGACAGCCGAAGATGGGGGATGTGCATCGGCCGGTAACGTTAAAAGCTACTCTACGGGGCGATTATACAAACATGGCCAAGATTTCTCGGCTGAAAAGATTGATGGCGCGGTTATTTGCGGATCGAGTTTTCTTGGCGTGAAGAGCCACAGAAGGCGAATTCGTAACAGAAATGTTGACAAACCCTGTGCTGGGCGAGCATCCTGTTGCGTTTCCTAACGGTTGTAAGCCTCCCTGGCCTGGCGGACGCAGTGCTGCCAGGCTTTCTTTTGGCCGGAGGCGCGAACTGTCGGGAGGCTCCTATAATTTTTATTGATGTCTTCCACTGAAAAAAACCTGAGACCGTTGGAGACGGGTATCTTTACCGACTTCCACGACCGGATGAGCTATGCCGGGTATCTGTGCCTGGATGGTCTGCTGGCACAGCAGCGTCCACTTTCCGACCCGGAACACCATGATGAAATGCTGTTCATCATTCAGCACCAGGTGTCGGAGTTATGGATCAAGCAGCTGATTCATGAGCTGTCGGCGGCGATACGGCATGTGCAACATGATCAGCTTGATCCCTGCTTCAAGATTCTCTCTCGCGCCAAGCTTATCCAGATGCAGCTTTTCGATCAGTGGGCGGTACTGGAGACGCTGACGCCGTCAGAGTATATGGAGTTTCGTGGCGTGCTCGGGCATGCTTCGGGATTCCAGTCGTACCAATACCGCAAACTGGAGTTCCTGCTCGGCAACAAGAACCGGGATGCGCTGAAGGTTTTTGCGGACTTCCCGCCAATTTATGAAGACTTGCGAGCGACGCTGGAGGCACCGAGCCTCTACGATGAGTTTCTCAGGCATCTGAAACGGCGCAGACTTGCGATCCCTGACGTATGCGTGGAGCGCGACTGGTCGGAGCCTCACGAAAAGAACGAGCAGCTTGTTGATGTGCTGCGGCAGATTTATGAGCGGCCGCGCGAGCACTGGGATGCATATGAGATGTGCGAAAAGCTGGTAGATGTCGAAGAGTATTTTCAGCTTTGGCGTTTTCGGCACATGAAGACAGTGGAGCGCATCATCGGTTTTCGGCCGGGAACAGGGGGTTCATCGGGAGTAGGATTTTTGAAACAGGCGCTTAGTCTGACCTTCTTTCCCGAATTGTTCGCAGTGCGCACAGGGCTGAAGCAGCGATGAGTTGCGCGATTCGAGAGGCAGTGGCCAGGCTCGCAGGGGATCCGCTATGCGAGGAGTCTGTACAACAGCATATTGCGCCGCTTTTTTCGCGCACCTTAGCGAACGATTCCATCTATCTGGCAAACCATTCGCTGGGCAGACCGCTTGACCAGATGGCAGAGGACATTCGTGAAGGCATAGTTTTGTGGGAAACGAAGCTGGGTGACTCGTGGGACGAGTGGCTGGCCGAGCAGGAGGCATATCGCACGCGGCTTGCCGCATTGATTGGCGCGCCTCGGGCAGACTGTGTTGTGCCAAGGACTTCAGCCGGGCAGGGATTGCGCGCTGTACTGAATGCTCTTCAAGGCAGACCGCGAGTCTTAAGTACGCGCGGAGAGTTCGATTCCATCGATTTGATTCTGAAGCAATATGCTGCGCTAGGCCGCATCGATGTGCAGTGGGTTAAAGCCGATGCCGAAGGCCGATTCTCTGTCGCGCACATTTTGCAGGATTTGCGTCCGGGGACTGATCTGGTAGTGATTTCGCAGGTCATGTTTATGGACGGTCAGATTGTTCACGATCTCGCGTTGCTGGCCAACGCGTGTCATGCGAGCGGCGCCAGATTGATGGTGGATGCATACCACGCAATCGGTGTCATTCCGGTTGATGTAACAGCGATGAAGGCCGACTTTGTCATCGGGGGTAGCTACAAGTATCTGCGGGGCGGCCCCGGCGCGTGCTATCTCTATATTTCTCCCGAAGCTTTGGACAGCGGATTGCGCCCGCTCGATACAGGATGGTTCGCGCGCGAAAACACGTTCGGATACGAGCGGCCTGATCCACCAGTACTGCGAGCTGGAGGCGATGCGTTTCTTGAAGCGACGCCGCCCGTGCTGACTTACTATCAAGCGCGAAGCGGCCAGATGTTTGCTCTCGCTTTAGGCGTGGAGCGGCTGCGCAGCTACGGGCTGGAGCAACTGACACGCCTGAAGAGTTATCTGCACAATGCCGGTATCGAAGCTATCGGCGGCGATGTCGATCATGGAGCGTTTCTTGCTGTGCGACTGGACAATGCTGCCGAAATCGCTGCGAGGCTCGCGGAGCGAGGTGTGATCACGGATGCACGCGGACCATGGCTGCGCCTTTGCCCGGATTGCCTGACTCAGGACAAAGAGCTTCGCACGGCCGCGTCTGTGCTTGCCAAGGTACTGGAGCAGACCGGTTCTTAGTCCGATCTGCTCCGTTTAGCTATTTCTGAAGCTGATCGAGAGCCAGGTTCAATTCAAGCACGTTGACGCGCGGCTCCCCCAGAACTCCAAACTGGCGTGGCTGAGTGTGAGCGATAACGAGATTGCGTACAGCCTCTTCGGAAAGTTTGCGAGCCTGAGCCACCTGCCGGACCTGAAAGAGCGCTGCTGCGGGTGAGATATCTGGATCCAGTCCGGAGCCGGAGGCCGTGACCAGATCAATGGGTACAGGCTGGTTGTTTCCGTTTTGCTGATATTTGACGACATCTCCCTGAATGCGCGAGACCAGCTTCTGGCTTGAGGCAGCCAGATTCGATCCTCCGGACGAGGTCGCATCGTAGCCATTGCCTGCAGCCGAGGGACGGCTGTGAAAATACTTACCACTGCTGAAATTCTGTCCAATGATCCTGGAGCCGATGACCTGGCCGTTACTGGAGATGAGCTGCCCATCAGACTTATCTCGCAAGGCCAGATGTGCGAAGGCAGTTACAGCAAGAGGATAAGCGATGCCCAGCAGTAGCGTCGTTACCAGCGTAAAGCGAATAGAAATGATCAGTGATCTTTGCATGGTTCTTCCTCAGACCAGATGAAGCCCGTTTAGGACAACGTCGATGAGCTTGATACCGACGAAGGGGACGATGACGCCGCCAACGCCGTAGATGATGAGATTGCGCCGGAGGAGTGCCTGCGCGGACTTCGGCTCATATTTCACTCCGCGCAGGGCCAGCGGCACAAGCGCGATGATGATGATGGCGTTGAAAATCACCGCGGACAGAATGGCGGAGTGCGGCGTCCTCAGGTGCATCACGTTAAGCGCGTTCAGAACAGGAAAGACTCCGGCAAACATTGCGGGAATGATGGCGAAATATTTGGCGACATCGTTTGCGATGGAGAAGGTTGTAAGCGCACCGCGCGTCATAAGCAATTGCTTGCCGATCTCGACGATCTCGATCAGCTTGGTCGGATTGGAGTCAAGATCGACCATGTTGCCGGCTTCCTTAGCGGCCTGCGTGCCTGAATTCATGGCCACGCCTACATCGGCCTGAGCGAGGGCAGGCGCGTCGTTTGTGCCGTCTCCCGTCATGGCAACAAGCTTTCCTTTGCCCTGCTCGCGCTTGATCAGGTCCATCTTGTCCTTGGGCTTTGCTTCAGCAAGGAAGTCGTCAACGCCTGCTTCGCGAGCGATGACGGCTGCCGTTAGAGGATTGTCGCCGGTGATCATGATGGTGCGGATGCCCATGGCGCGCAGGCGCGCAAGCCGGTCTTTCAGGCCGCCTTTGACGATGTCTTTGAGATAAACGACGCCAAGTGCAGTGCTGTTTTCAGCGACCACTAATGGCGTTCCGCCAAGACGGGCAATCTCCTCGACTTTGTCGGTTACTTTGCGGGGCAGGCTTGAGCCCTGCTGTTCGAGGAAGCGCGCGATGGCATCCGCAGAACCTTTGCGAATCAGTGTTCCCGGCAGGTCCACCCCGGACATACGGGTCTGAGCACTGAAGGGAACAAATTCGGCCTGCATGCCGGTCAGGTCGCGTCCGCGAAGATTGTATTTTTCCTTCGCGAGCACGACGATAGAGCGGCCTTCCGGCGTTTCATCGGAAAGGGAGGCGAGTTGCGCCGCGTCGGCAAGGCGTTCCGTGCTGATGCCCGGAGCTGGCAGAAATTCAGTTGCCTGACGGTTGCCGAGTGTAATGGTTCCTGTTTTGTCGAGTAGCAGAGTGTTTACATCGCCGGCAGCTTCTACGGCGCGTCCGGACATGGCGAGTACGTTGTATTGCACGAGCCGGTCCATTCCCGCAATTCCGATCGCGGACAGGAGTCCGCCGATGGTCGTGGGAATCAGGCAGACGAGCAGCGAGACCAACACGAAGATCGTTTGCGGTGCATGCGAGTATATTGCGAACGGCTGCAGCGTAGCGACTGCGAGCAAGAAGACGATCGTCAGTCCTGAGAGAAGGATGCTGAGTGCGATTTCGTTGGGCGTTCTTTGCCGTTCGGCTCCTTCAACCAGAGCGATCATGCGGTCGAGAAACGTTTCGCCCGGGTTCGACGTGATGCGAATCTTGATCCAGTCGGACAGGACACGCGTGCCGCCTGTGACTGCGGAACGGTCTCCCCCGGCTTCGCGGATCACCGGCGCCGACTCGCCAGTGATGGCGGATTCGTCGACCGATGCGACACCTTCGATGACTTCGCCATCGCCTGCGATGAATTGTCCGGCTTCGACCTTGATGATGTCATCGACGCGAAGCTGAGAGCTGGAAATAGCTTCGGTTGTGCCGTCTTTCCGGTAGCGATAGGCCATCGTTTCGCCTTTCGCCTTGCGCAGCGTGTCAGCTTGCGCTTTGCCGCGACCTTCTGCCATGGCTTCGGCGAAGTTGGCGAAGAGCAAGGTGAACCATAACCAAAGCGTGATCTGCAGATCGAACGCGAATCCCGGTTGATGCCGAACGATGTCCTGCACCAGCAGCGCGGTCGTCAGCACGCTGCCGACTTCCACGACAAACATAACCGGGTTTTTTATCATCGCGCGAGGATTCAGCTTGGTGAATGCGCCAACGATCGCCTGACGCAAAATGATTGGATTCCAGAGGCTCTGTTTTTCTGCCATTGCTTTCTCCGCTGCCCTAGAAAAGTTGTCCTGCGTGCAGCAGCAGGTGTTCAAGAATGGGACCAAGGCTAAGCGCCGGGAAGAAGGTGAGCGCGCCGACGATAAGAACGACGCCAGTCAACAGAACGGTGAAGAGTCCGGTATTGACGGGGAACGTTCCAGGTGAGGGAGGCACGCTCTTCTTCTGCGCCAGGTTGCCGGCCAGGGCAATCATCGGCACCATCATGAGGAAACGGCCGATGAGCATGGTGAATCCGAGGCCGAAGTTGTACCAGTGCGTATTGGCGCTCAGTCCGGCGAAGGCCGAGCCGTTATTCCCGGCCCCTGAGGTAAAGGCGTAGAGGATTTCGCTAAGGCCGTGCGGTCCATTGTTGGTGAGACTGCTAAGTCCCATTTGCGGCGAAAGCACTGAGACAGCGGTCAGCACGAGGATAACGAGAGGAAAGATGAGCACATAAAGCATGGCCATCTTCACGTCATAGGATTCGATCTTCTTACCTAGATATTCTGGCGTGCGTCCTACCATCAGGCCTGCGATAAAGACTGACAGCACAACATAGATCAGCATGCCGTAAAGTCCCGCGCCGACTCCGCCAAAGACAATTTCTCCCAGCATGATGTTTGCCAGCACGATCATGCCGCCGAGCGGGCTGAAGGAATCGTGGACGGAATTGACCGCCCCGCAACTGGCATCCGTGGTGATGGTTGCAAACAGGGCTGATTGCGAGACGCCGAAGCGTACCTCTTTGCCCTCCATATTGCCGCCGGACTGTAGCGTACTGACATGCTGATCAACGCCGTGGAGTAACGGATGCGGTTGCGACTCGGCCCAGTAGACCGTTGTAAATCCTGCGATGAACAGAACCGACATGCAGGCGAAGACGGCCCATCCGTGACCCGCGGAACCGGTCATCCTGCCGAGCGTCACTGTCAGGGCCGCGGGGATGATGAAGATCGAAAACATCTGAAGGAAGTTTGTGAATGGCGTCGGGTTCTCGAACGGGTGTGCACTATTTGCGTTGAAGAAGCCGCCGCCGTTTGTGCCGAGCATCTTGATGGCTTCCTGCGAAGCGACTGGACCTTGGGCGATAGTTTGTGTCTGGCTCGGCTGCTCCAGCGTAGCGACTATCGAGTATGGCTTCAGGTTTTGCACCACACCCTGCTCAATCAGCGCGCCCGCGTAGATAAGGCAAATCGGTAGCAGGATGTAAAGGATTGAGCGAGTTGTATCCACCCAGAAGTTGCCGATGGTTTTGGATTCTTTTCGAGCAATGCCTCGTACGAGGGCGATGGCAACTGCGATGCCGACTGCGGCGCTCAGAAAGTTGTGATATGCCAGGCCAACCATCTGCGTGAAATAGCTCATGGTGGTCTCTGGCGTGTAAGCCTGCCAGTTCGTATTGGTGGTGAACGAGGCGGCGGTGTTCCATGCGAGGTCGGGCGCAACGCCTGCAAGATGCTGCGGGTTCCAGGGCAGAAGATGCTGCGCGCGCTCGATGAGGTAAGTCAGCAACATGGAAACAAAGCTGAACAGAAGCAGCGCGATGGAATATTCGCGCCAGCTCATCTCTTCGTCCGGGCGTACTCCTGAAAGCTTGTAGATAAGCCGCTCTATCGGACGCAGTATGGGGCTGAGAAATGTACGCTCACCTCCGAGCACGCGGGCAATATAGATTCCCAGCGGGCGCATAAACGCAAGCAGTAAAACAAACAAAATCAGGAATTGGAGCCAACCGTTGGCTGTCATTTTCAGAACTTCTCCGGATAGAGCAGAGTCACAACGAGGTAAGCCATCATCAGCACAGTGACAGCAACTATGATCAGCGTAAGAATGCTCATAAAACCGTCTACCTCAGGCGTTCGCACGCGCTCACATAGAGCAGCGCAGCGACGAAAAAAATAAGGGTAAGAAACAGCATCAGAAGGTCCCACATAGCGCACCTTTCATCAAACGCAGACGTACAAAGAGCCTGTGGGAGCAGGCTCTTTCTTAGTAAATAAGGATCACGCTAAGCCGGACGTAAGGGATTTATAAGGAAGTCGTAAATGAGGGGTTATTCAGGCGCGCCTTCGGGGAGAAAGCGATAGCCGACCCAGGGTTCAGTCTGAATGTATTCCTTGGCCGAATCGCCCTGCAATTTTTTGCGCAACTGGCCGACAAAGACACGCAGATATTCCGGTTGCTGTGCGGACTGTGCTCCCCAGACGGAAGTCAGCAGTGCGCGATGCGTGATCACTTTTCCGGCCTTCTGCGCGAAATGGAGAAGCAGGTCAAACTCTTTCGGCGTCAGATGGACCGGTCGGCCGTTTACCGTCACGCTATGGGCTGCCGTATCTACGACAAAATCGCCGACTTCGATGGCGACATCGGTATCCCGCTGCGGCGCTCGCCGAAGGTGGGCACGCACACGGGCAAGCAGTTCGTGGGTGCTGAATGGCTTGGTGACGTAGTCATCCGCGCCCGCGTCGAGCGCTTCGATCTTTGTGCGCTCCTGATCGCGCACGGAAAGCACCAGGATCGGTACTTCGCTTTTTGCGCGGACAGCGCGGGAAAGTTCAATGCCGGTCATGCCTGGCATCATCAGATCGGTGATCACCAGGTCTGGCATCCAGTCCTGTACCAGACGAAGAGCTTCTTCCGGCTCGTTGGCTGTGCGCACATCGTAACCCTGTGCAGAAAGCGCGGCCCGCAGAACGCGCGTGATCTGCATCTCGTCATCGACTACCAGAACTCGTTCGGCCATACTTCGATACAGTATCATCGCGCTTGAGATGCAAAAGCACAATAGCCGCAAGGGCATGACGGTACTTCGCTACACGGCTTCAACAGCGCTCGCCTTTCTGTTGGTGGCAGTATTTCGCCTGGTGATTCACGTGAATGTCACCACGATAGCATTGAGCTTTCTGGTGCTGGTGTTGATCGTGGCAACACGATGGCGGCTCGCTCATTCTGTGTATCTCTCGATTCTTTGTACGTTGCTGTATAACTTCTTCTTTCTTCCTCCAATAGGAACGCTTACGATTACCGATCCTCAGAACTGGGTGACCCTTTCCGTGTTTCTAGGCACCAGCGTTCTGGTCAGCCATCTTTCGGAGAGCGAACGTAAGCAAAGAGAGCTCTCGGAGCAGAGGCGTCGTGAAGTGGAGCGGTTGTACGAATTCAGTCAGCAATTGCTCTTGCATGAGGATTTGCGCGGTTTAGCGCGAGCCACCCCCTCGATCGCCGCCAAAGTTTTTGGCTTCCGCGCAGTCGCGCTCTATGTAACCGCACAAGACGCTGCATACTACTCCGATCCGGAGAGCGAACTGCTTTCGGTGACGGACCTAAAGAAGGCTGCGCAGAATGCCGATGCAGGCATGCGTCAGGTTGCGGACACGTATGTCGTTCCTCTTGTACTGGGAATGCAGCCGGCCGGGGCGCTTGCCTTGATGAACGGAGTGTATTCACAGGAGATGTATGAGGCAATCGGTGGACTGGTTGCGATCGCGCTGGAGCGTGCCGCGGCCCTTGAACGCAGCAGCCACATGGAGGCGATGCGAGAAGGGGAACGGCTGCGCAGCGTATTGCTCGATTCCATGACGCATGAATTGAGAACTCCTTTAACAGCGATTCGCGCAGCAGCGACGACGCTGATCGGTCATCCGGCGCTTCCGGATGCAGAACGGAATGAAATGTACGCGGTAGTGGACGAAGAGAGCCAACGCCTGGATCGGCTGATAGGGGAAGCTGTGGAAACGGCACAGCTGGATTCGGCCGGCTTGCAGGTACGTCCGCAACTGCAGAGTGTGCGCGAGCTGATTGATATGGTTCTGGAGGAAGAGCGGGCGCACCTCAGCGGACGCATCGTCGAAGTGCAAATTCCAGAGACGCTTCCGCGTGTTCCCATGGACCCTGAACTGGTGCGGCGCGTTCTGCGGCATCTGATCGAAAACGGAGTGAAGTATTCGCCTGCAAGATCGCCGATTGAGGTCACAGCGGAATTAGCGGATGAACGGCTGTTGGTGCACATCGCCGACCAGGGAATGGGCATCGATCAGTCAGAGCAGCCGTTCATCTTCGATAAGTTTTTCCGAGGCAGCAAGCAGCGCGACAGGGTTGAAGGAAGCGGCATGGGATTGGCTATTGCCAAAGCGATTCTGACGGCCCACGGCGGTGGCATTGACGTAAGGAGCGAGCGCGGCAGGGGAGCGGTGTTTACGTTTTGGCTGCCGCTTTCCGGTGTTGCTTAGCGACTCCCGGCGAAAAAATCGGCGGATGAAAGATGGGCGTTAATTTTTGTGGCGTTCTAGGATGACGCAATGCCCGCATCGTCTTTCTGTTGACGCAGCTGAAGCTTCCATCCAAGCAGTTTCGCCTTTGTAGCTTCGGCCTCCGCCTCGGGAACCATGCCTTTGTTTTGATACAGAATGGACAGGCTGGTATGCGCAAGGACATCATCGGGATCGATTTCAGTCAGGCGCAAGGCTACTCGGACAGCTTCGTCGAGTTCCCGGAGATCTTTGAGAGCGCGAATCAGTCCGTGCATTGCGTCGAGCATCGAAGGATCATCCGCCAGACAAGCACGAAAGGCGACGACGGCACCGGCCAGATCGCCGTTGGCGATCTTGTCGATCGCATCGTAGTAATTGTCTTCCGGCGCTATGCGCTTATCGTCCATGGCTTGAGGCGTACTCGCTACAATAATATTTTCGCTTAGAAACAGGGAAAATTTCATGCCGAGCTTCACTGGGACGGTAAAGACCCATACCGAATATCTTTTCTTTCATACGAAGAAGCGGCGGGAAATGGTGCTACTGACGCCGCAGCTTGAGGAGATTGTCGAGCGAAGCGGCATTCGCGATGGCTTCTGCTTTGTTTCAGCGATGCATATTACAGCGGCCATCTATGTAAACGATCTGGAATACGGGCTGATTGCAGATATTGAGGAATGGCTGGAAAAGCTTGCGCCGGCCCGGCCCGAGTACCATCATCACCGGACCGGAGAAGACAATGCAGATGCACATTTGAAGGCTTTGCTGATACACCACGAGGTGACGCTGCCGGTTACGGATGGGCGGCTGGATCTGGGTACGTGGCAGCAAATCTTCTATGCCGAGTTCGATGGGCAGCGGCGCAAGCGCGTTATTGTGAAACTTATGGGAGTGGCTTAGCCGCTGCCTGGGCGGTTGCGGTTGGGGCGGGAATGGCTGCGGTAATGGCGGCTGGTCTTGTGTCCGGGACATGGACCGACGGAGTGTAAGGAGTAGTGACACGGGGCAATACGATAATGTCGACGCGACGGTTCTGTGCGCGGCCATCGGCACTTGCGTTGGTGGTTGCCGGATGGTACTCGGCATATCCAGAAGCAGAGAGCCGCGCCGGCGCGAATTGATGGCCGATGATGAAGATGCGCGCCATGTGTGTAGCGCGGGCAGTGGAAAGCTCCCAGTTGGAATCAAACAGCTCGGTGTGGATGGGCACATTGTCGGTATGGCCTTCAATGCGGATATCGTACGGGGTAGCGCGCAGGGCTTCCGCGATCTGGCCGAGCGTCGCGATCGAGGCCGGGTGGGGAGCAGCGGAGCCGCTGTCGTAAAAGCCCGCCTCGCGCAGAGAGATGATCAGGCCTTCGCGGCCGATCCGCAAAGCGACAACATGCTTTGCAATCTGGTTGGATAGAAGGCCTTCGAGCTGCCGCTTGATTCGTTCAAAATCCTGCTGAACCTCCGGGGAAGCGAGCATCTCATCGCCCATCACTACGTTCACGGGGGTAACGGGGACATCCTGCGAAGTGGCGAGTGCTGCAGCTGCGGTCTGGGAATCTTTTGCTGGACTTGAGGATTGAAAGAGCCCCAAAGCCCTGAAGGCGGAATTGATGGAGGCCGCAGCTTCAGCCTGTTTTTTCTGGTCTGCCTTGGAAGTGGCATACATCACGACAAAGAATGCGAAAAGCAGGGTGATGAAGTCGGCGTAGGAAATCAGCCAGCGCTCGTGATTGGAATGATGTTTGTGGTTCTTCCGTCTCATGCCTGCTGCCCCTCAGCCTTTTTCTGGCGCTGCGCCAGGAAGCTTTGCAGCTTCACCTCGATCATCCGGGGATTCATGCCTTCGATAATGGAGATGACACCTTCGAGCGTCATCTCTTGGACGCGCTGTTCTTCGTTCAGACGAAAGCGCAGCTTTCCAGCCGAGGGAAGAAAGAGAATGTTTGCTGAGCCAACGCCATAAATCGTAGCTACAAATGCGACTGCAATCCCGCGACCGACTTCGTCGATGTGATCCAGATGCTGCATGACTTGGATCAGTCCCATGACAGCGCCGATGATGCCGATGGTGGGCGCAAATCCGCCGGCAGATTCAAAAACGGAGGGAATGGCTTCTTCTCTCTGTGTATGGTTGTCGATCTGCAGCTCCATGATCTTGCGCAGCTCGGCAGGTTCGGTGCCGTCCACGGCCAGCGTGAGTGCCTGCTTGAGAAATGAATCCGAGATCGTCGGCAGGTCCTGGTCGAGCGACACGATGCCGCTGCGCCGCGCTTTGTTGGCAAAGCTCAGAAGCAGCTTGACCGTGGCGTCAGTGTCGACCTTCTTTGTGAAAAAGACACCGGCCAGGCGCTTAAAAGCGGCGCCTACGGTTGCGAGTGGAAACTGCAGCATGACTGCGCCGAGCGTTCCACCCAGAACGATCATGGCTGCGGTGGGCTGCAGTATCTGGCCCACATGCCCACCCTCAATCAGCAGGCCGGCAAGAATGCCGGCCAACGCAAGTACCACTCCACCAAAGCTGCTCTTATCCATGATGAGTTCTTCCCGATTAAATTCGTTGCAATAGCGAATTCGAGTTGCGGCGTCTACAGTTCACTTCTGCGGCGGCGCTGCTGTGCAGCATCTTCCGATCCGTCCGGCAGTTCCCCGGCATGGACTGCGTGATCGGCGGCCATGGCGCGCAACCCAGAGGCGCCTGCGGCAGTGTTTGCCAGATCCACGGCACTATTACTGGGAATTTGCCCAAAAGCGTCGATCAGAAGCATGGCCCGGTAAGCAGAGATACGCCGCACGACTTCCGCGCACGGCTCCGATACAACGATCTTTTCGCCGTGAATCAGCGTGAGCATAGTGTCCGGAGACGATTCCACATATTTGATCAGGTCGCTGTTCACGACCATCGCCTGTCCATTGAGCCGGGTAAGTTCAATCATGACCCTCAACCTCCTGCATCCTGATTTATTATCGGCATAACGGCTAAAAGATTGATAAACCGGTCTTGTTTTGCTGAGAGGGCTAAAACGCAGATCGTCTCCCGCGGTCCACGCACGTTGCATGCCAAAGATCGATGCGACTCGTTTCTCGCATAAAGTGCCTCTGCACCCCGCCGATGAAGGCAGTGGGTAACGTGGTTCCTGTGGAAACGGTGACCCGGTCACGAACAACGCGTTCCTCGACCGGTCAGGCACCCGAAGCGGGCAACCAAAATCAACGCAAAGAGGAGCACAACTTATATGTCACTGGGTGTCCTGAATAACATTTCCGCTATCTACGCGGAGAACAACCTGAACTCGACGCAGGCGAGCCTGCAGAATGTGCTGACTCAGCTTTCGTCTGGCTCGCGCATCAACTCGGGTGCCGACGATGCCGCCGGTCTTTCGCTCGCAAATGGTTTAGGCGCGAACTCCGCCGCTCTTACGCAGTCCTCGACCAATGCCAGCGAAGGTGTCGGCTTGCTCCAGGTTGCCGACGGTGCGCTTTCGCAGGTAACGAACCTGTTGAATCGCGCGGTTACGCTGGCGACCGAAGCTTCGAACGGAACGCTGAATACGGCGCAGGACAGCGCTGCCAACTCAGAGTTCCAATCGATCCTGGACGAAATCAGCAACATCGGCAGTACGACAACCTACAACGGACAGCAGGTGTTTGGCGGCAGCTTCCAGATCTTCACGGGAGACGGAACCAAGGGCGGCGGTTTTGCTGACACGATTACTCTCGGAGCGCTGTCGAGCGCTGCGGTAGGCGACAGCACCGGTTCTGCCGGACTGACCTATACCTCCGGCGCGGGCACGGCAACTTCCACCCTTACCTACACTCCGGTTGCCGCCGACAGCGTCAAGCTGAGCGTGGACAGCCTGACCTCAGCAGCGAATGCGCAAACAGCGCTCAACGATGTGTATACCGCAGTGCAGGATGTGGCCGCGGAACGCGGTTACACCGGCGCGCAGATCAACACCCTCAACGCAGTCAGCAACGTTGAAAGCACCGAGCAGGAGAACGTAACCTCGGCCCAGAATTCGGTCCAGGCCACGGACTATGCTTCGGCCACCTCGAACCTCTCGAAGTACGAAATTCTGAGCCAGACCGGCATCAGCGCTCTGGCC
>Ga0206941_10222_pt1 | contig 15663 bp, 16 predicted proteins | sample Alteio_BWOrgHeat_9_FD_153251 | JGI IMG/M metagenome (GOLD analysis project Ga0206941, IMG submission 153251) | Enriched cells from forest soil in Barre Woods Harvard Forest LTER site, Petersham, Massachusetts, United States -... | ecosystem: Environmental > Terrestrial > Soil > Temperate forest >...
CGGAGTGACGCCGCAAGCCATATTGAAGTAGCTCAGCAGACGTTTTCACGCCCAGCAGGTCCATTATCTGATATTTGTGAAAAGCGATAGTGCCGATCTTGATCTGAAGTATATCGGCCATCTCTTTCATTGACTTCCCTTCAGCGAAAAGACGCAGGACCTCCGCCTGCCGCCGAGAAATCTGCTTTTCGTCGCGGTAGGTAGCCCCGCTTCGCAGCAGAAACTCAACTGTATCCTTGGTGATCATGGGAGAGAGGTAGGACTCATTCTTCATCACGCGGCGTATTGCGAGAATCAACTCGTCTGCGGAGCAGTGCTTCAGCACATAGCCCGATGCACCCCGTCGAAAAGCCTCCGCCGCCACATCAGCAGCTGTGTTCATCGTAAGGTAAACGAGCTTGATAGCGCGGCACCTTTGCTTGATCTGTTCGCCTGCGTCGAGACCGTTCAGTTGTGGCATTGCGATGTCAAGAACGACAACGTCTGGCTGTAATTCTGCAGCGGCCTGTATCGCTGAACGGCCATCAGAGACGATTCCAACCACTTCGAACTCTGACTCCAGCAGACATCCGCATGCCTCGGCTACGAGGGTGTGGTCGTCCGCAATCAGAATCTTCGTTCGGAAGCGATTCATAACAACACTCCTGCCCTTTTCGGAATATTAATTGCTGAATTCTGAACGTTACCCCTTGGTGGATCAGCCGCCCTTGTAAAACACCCCACTTCGACCAGCGATCTGCACTCTTTCCCGTGCCACAGGAACATGCATCGAGTGTCTACCTCGCAGGACATTCTAGCGCCGATTTTCACACCTTGGTGTCCTACAACAAGTGCACCGCGTCATGCCTTTAGTCGCCACACCTTCGTAACGTGTGCAATATGAATGCCGTGTGGTGTCACAAACACCCCATAACGACACCACACGCTCCTTTTGTTCTTGGGCACACTTGCACAGTGAGGCATACGCATTCGAAGCGCAGCGTCTGCATGAGCAATCCTCCTCGGCCCGTGCCATCAGCCGTCCTTTGCGAATTGCAACATGGCCATTTCATTGCGGAGGTCTTGGTCGTCGCCGCATCAGTCCCGCAGGCAAAAAAAGAGCCAGAGGCTCTTTCACTCCGGCTCTACGGGGATGCCTTGGTTCTCGTTCGTTTATTGGTGCCGATTGTTCTCTACGTGCGGCCAATCCGCAACGGCACTTTGGACGCTGGACCTTCGGAATTTATTGGTATCCGGGTCCGCAGCGGCAAGACGAATCCGGGGTGTTATCGCCCGCCAGAAGCCCCAGCGCCGCGCCCTGCGGCCTCCGGGCGCATCCACGGGCCACCATTTTGGCGGTCTCCATTAATTTCCAAAAAAAGGCCGGAGGCTTTTTCACTCCGGCTCGAAGCCCAGTGGTTGTCTTTCTTTTATAGGCCGCATTGTTCCGGTGTCCGGCCCAGTCGCGCAACAGGACTTTGGTGACAGGTAATGCAAAAACTACTAGTTGTGTTGGACGAGCATAAGCCGTACGCTTACGCGGGGAGAGCGCCACCGAGCTAGGTGCGCTCGCTGATTCATTCGGCTTTCGACTCCGCCGAGGGGTACCCTGTGAAGCCGATATTGCTCAACTGGTAACTGAAGAGTCGGCGGTTAATCACTCGTAACGCCTCAACCCCAATCTATTTCGCATGACGAGCGACTTCAGTCTGTTTCAGAACGAACGTTTGGACCTCCTCAACGTCAGATCGAGTGTCAGGAGGCCCATGTTCACGAAGGTGTTCCAGCAACAGTAATGTCACCCTCGGTTCTTTGTCATCCGAGGACTGTACACAGCGATCGAGGCACGAAAAAGACTCGCGAACCAATAGCAGCACGGACCGCATTTGCACTGGATTAACGGAGCCGTCTTGGGGCAGAGCACGCACAATCGCGATCGATCCTAGATCCCCTGCCCGTTCAAACGCTTTTTCATCCCATCCTGTGTACGCGCCGGTCTCAATCACTCTCCGAGCCATCTCAGTCAAGTTCGCAAGCTGCTTTGCCGAGAGACTCGCTCCGCATTCTTGGGAATGCATCGGGGCAGGTAAGAAGGCCACTGCGAGCGTAAATGCCAAACGATTCATGCCGCCTCGTGCTCCCACATATCTTCGATCTCGATTGCCGCGCAGATCAGTTTACAAAGTACATAGACCGAACTAATTTAGATGCTTTTGGTCATTCGTGTGGTGGGCGATGCGTACATGACCCCAAGGTCATGTACGAGTGGGCGGTGATACGCCCGGAGTTGCGAAATGCGACAAACTCTTCGCCTGAGTACTCGATCTTGTGCCAGTTTGGGATTATCAGGGTGGTTGGCAACCGCACATGGCGCGGCTTGGTGGGTTCGTTTGGACAGAATTATGTCGACCGATAGATCGAGAGCCGATTGAGGAACGGCGCGTTTATCTTGCAGCCGATGAGGTATGGCAAGTGAGGTCCTAAAGGCGCTTGAGAGCTAGTTTGACGAGCGACTCCTCTGACGAACGTTGCCGCTGACGCATCGCGCAGCATGATGCTTACTCCCTGTGGGCTGCCCTTCCACATGCAACCGGTAGTGCCGAGTGGCATGGGTGAAACAGGGTTACCGAGCGCCTGGGCGATTTCTTGCACGGTTAACAGGTTGCAGGGTTCCGCGGCGTTCGCAACTATGGGCAGCGTGGCCAATAGCCCAAACGCCACGAGCGCTCCCCAACGACGCGCTGATGAATTCACGGTAAACCTCCCTCGCATCACGGATTTTAGTATTGCAGAGGATGCCTGCGGATAGGCAAAGAGCCGATAAAGAATGCCTCTTTTGCCTCGGATATCGAAGCGTTAAATCTGGCGATGGAGACCCGTACAAGTTGGACGTTCAACTTGAGTTCGTCGTGAGTTTCGTCAAGTCACGATGATTAACAGCGTTGCGAGAAGTGGTGGCCTACTCGGACCTTTGACGTGTCCTCGCCCCCAGCCCGGCGGGTTGGAAATGGGATTGGTCAAGAGGCGGTGATTCTCGCGTGTCGAGACTCCGCGTCGCGCGGTCATGCTGAGAGGAGCGACGGGCTCGTATTCATACCAGTCACGGCTCAAATCGGTCCACGTTGAATTCATGGATTCAATCGCAAAGCGTCGCATTTCAATACAAACGGCTCGAAAAGGGAGATTCCGGTTAAGATTCGACCCTCCAAAACGTCATGTTATTAGGGCACTGGAGCCTGCCCAGGAGGTCTGTGGAGACATCGTGAAATGCGTTCTCTCGGTTATTGTTGCTACCCTGCTTTTCTCTTCGCTGCCGTGTTCCGACGCATCGGCTCTTCACTGGATAACGCGGCTCGGACATACCAATTGTGACAATCATCCGGTTGCAGAAACTCATGCACCGGGGTTGATCCAGCGGTCAGAGCAGAACTACGTGGATGCTCCTTTGCACTTTGAAGTGGAACGACCCTTCGCGAGCCATTCTCTGCTAACGCTGGTTGTCTGCGACGGCGAAGTTCATATTCTCCCGAACCCCCATCCTGACCAGTTGAGAGTGGTGGTGCATCTGGGCGCATCGCTTCGCCACGAGCTCATACCGGGACGATTTCTGCAGGAGTTTGTTGTCGGCCAGAAAGATGCGGATGTGGAGTGGAAGTTACCGGCCAGTTCGCGTCCCGTCATCGATATGTATGTGCCTGAACAGACCGCCCTCGATTTGCAGCTTGGAAGGACGAACCTGCTGGTCAAAGGAGTGCGCGGCGACAAGGAAGTCAATGCAGGCAAGGGAACGGTGCGCCTGGACGTGAGTAATGGCGATTCCGAATACCACTCCATCACTGTCGATGTTGCGATGGGTTCGTTCGCCGACTTGCGCACGGAAGATAGCCTAAGCCACCACTTTCCGTTCCATCAGGAGTTGCCGGGACGGGGCGATGCAACGGCTCACCTGCAGATGGCAATGGGCAGGATCGAGATCGACCAAGAAAACTGAATTAAATCCCGTATCAGTCCGTAAGGCAGCCGCAAATTCGTCGCAAGCCGCTGCGCTCAGCGTCAGGATGACAGCGCGTTTGGAGTAGCGGAATGGTGCCTGATTTGGGATCGTTGGTGGTTGGTGGCCGACTCGGACGTTTGAAAGATCTTCGTCCCAGATCCCGTCGCGCCGACCGAAAATATAAACGTTCAGAACTTGGTTCATATCAAGAGGGGTGGTGACAGCGGTCACTGCTCCTTGACGCAATGCCTACAATGAAACATGCGCCGTGATTCCATCATTTGTACCGAGTGCAAATCACGGGACCTGCGCCGTGCGATCTGGCGCATGACGGACGTCCGGAAGTTGTTTTCGCTGCGATATCCGGTTCGCTGTCGCAAATGCCGAGCGCGCCAACACGCCAACATTTTTCAGGCCTTTCGCCTTGCTGCTCCCCGGGGCGCACGCCGATGATCGCGGGGAGCCGGCGTTGCGATGCCTCTAGTCGAGCTCTTGTAGGGGAATATTCGCTGTGGCTTCTTGGAGGGCCTGAAAGTCCGCAAGGGCCAGCGTGCACATCAGACCTGGCAGCTCGGAAGCCTCTATCTTATCTAAGCCGACCGGCAGGGCTTCAATGATGGCGAGATCGGCTTCGTAGTCGGCAAGACGCGTCAGGATGGCGTGCTTGACGCAAGCGAAATTGGCACGCTCGCGGATAGCGCCAGCAGCGTGCTCGAGGATCATAAAAGCCATGCGCAGAGATGCGATATTGCCAAGAGAAGGCTCGGAGGTCATCAGGGAAGCCGTGTAATGCGAGTTTACAACCGATTCGGTCGTCACTGAAGATGAACTTTTGTTCATCATGGATTTGCGTCACAGGGGGTCGTAGTTGTCCGAGGGTGGCAAGTCTTAATAGACTAAGACATCGGGCTCTAGATAGACCGAGTAAGGATTTCGTCTGTTTCGAGGAGGATGAACGGTGCTTGTCCTCGTGGTCGACAATTCTCCGGATGAGATCTTGCTCGCTGTTAAAACCGCCCGTTCGGCAGGGTTTACCGAGATTGATGCCCGATGCTCACTTGAATCAGCCCAATCATGGCTTGAGAAAGGGCTTCAAGGTACATTGCCGCTTCCGGTCGCGATTGTCGTCGATCTCGATCTGGGTCTCGACAGTGGTTATGAACTTCTGCGATTCAGGCACGCAACTCCAGCGATGTCCAATATGCAGATTATTGTCTGGACCCAACTCGGAGACGAGAATCGTCAGATTTGTGAACTTTTCGGTGTGGAATTCTATATCCCGAAATGGAAGGGAGCCGAAGCACTTCAAGAGGCTTTGCAGAGTTGCAATCACCAGTTGGTGTCCCGACAGGGAGGCGACGATGTGGGATAAGGAGCATGCAGAATACTACTGGGTAGTTTTGTGCAAAAACCACCACTACCACCTCAAGCAAAGTCAGGCGGCGGGACATCCAATTCTGCTCGGTGAGACTGATTCTGTCTCACCTCCTCCACATTTGGAAACGGATTTCAAGGTGAGATGCGACGATTGCGGTAAAGAATACTCCTATGGCCCTCGCGAACTCCTCCGCCATGAAACGGAGCCGCCCGCTTCCTTCTTGGCGCACCCTCTTTTCGCGGACCTTGACTTATTACCGATTACGCAACAAACAGGCAGTTCTGCCGCATCCTTCACCCGGACGGCCAGCCCAGCGCAATCCTTCACCCGGATCGTCAGACATCTGTTTCAGCTCTTGCGTCGGCACCACAATATCTAAAGCAGCTGACGCCCGTCCTCTATCGCATTTTGCAGACGCCCCCGATCTGCCCATGGCTGCCTGCGCATGGCGAGCCAGCCTCTGCCGCAGCGTGGTGCGGGGGAACTGCCCTGGGAACTGCCCCAGCTTCGAGACCGGCCATTCAGAGCGCTAAGAGCCTGACAGGTGCCTGCTGGGCGAGCAGACATTCATTCGCCTTGGCAAGTAAAACTCCACAAGCGCGGCCGAAACATTTAGCACAGTATCAACTTGAAATCCTTGCTCTAGAGCAAGTAAGCGATCGCGAATGAACAACTCTTCATCCTCTTTTGACGTTTCTTGTTGCAGCTCACCCCATCGAGCCAACTATCTTAGCCCCAAGGTAAGCCTCGGGGCAAACCGAGCCAATTGGTAATTAAGGGTAGGATCGGCCTGCACATGACCGATCCGCGCATCAAGCAGCGTTTTGAACGTGACCGTCGGACGGTTTCATCATCCCCGGAGGAACCATGAGAATCACCAGACTAGTCATCTTGCTCACAGCTTTAGTGAGCCTTCCGCCACTCTCCCACGCACAGACAACCTACGCCATTGGCGCATCAACCTGCGGTGCTGGCAGCACTACTTGGATCGACTGCCATAACGTGCTGCTGACAATCGGAACGACGACCACGACGATGTGGCTGGAAGCCGATTATCCGCCGTATACCGCTGAAGACTTCTTCTGGGGAGCCGTCGGGGATTACACCGTCAGCAATGTTCGAATCGAGTCGTTCACGAATATCTGCTGGGCGAGCCTCGGGAAACACTACTGCGAGAATCTTCCAGCGGAGATCACCGCGAATCTTACCGGGGTGGAAGGCACCACGGTTACCGGTGCGCTGGATTTAAAGATTGCCTACATCATAGGCAGGACGGGGCGCTATACTTCAGGGCCAATCGCTTCCACTGCTGGCGGATCCGTAACGATCAAATGAAGCAAGCCGTTTGTCGCGGCTGGGCGACTGGCCGCGACAACACGGAGAGGGAGTGGGCGGTAACTTCAATTTTGATATCGGCCAGATCCCAGCAAGTCAACCATTCGCTGGCATACGGACAAGATCAATTGTCTGCAACCAGAGTTCCTCACTCACCGTGACTTCCAACACGTACTGGGATTGGTATATGGATCACGCGTTCCTTCCTTTTGGTGACAGCGCAATCCTACTTGGGGAAGGTCCCGAGGACGTTTCGGGAGTACCCACCACGACAAGACGCGGCGAGCTTCACCATCGGCGACGCGCTGCAGATGCTTCAGCAGCCGCACAAGGGTAGCGACTGAGAGACGAATTTCGGGGCGGATTGTGGCCTACCCTTCAATTACCAATTCGACACAGAGCGCATCGTCTGTGGCTCGGGTGTTATTTCAGTATCGGCGGTTACACGCCAACAACCGCGGAAGGGGTTGGCATCCCGACAGTAGCGCGTCCGGTAGTGGGTCAGTTTGAATCCGCAATCTTCGGACGGCTGCCTATTCAGCTCTTGGGTTATGAACCCAAAGAGCGCGCTGTTACGCTGTAAAAGTCCTTCGCGTCGGGAGACTGAATAGATGGGCTGTCTGCGTCGTGCTACTGTGTCGTTGTTGTTCGCGATTTTTGTTGTAGCTTCAGCGCAAGCTCCTCCGGCAATTTCAATCGAGACCGCGCAGGCGTATTTCGCCGAAGCTCGATCTCTTTGCCAAGCCGATCATGGGCAACTGTGGGGAATCTCGCTCTGCGGCCCGATTATGTTTGTCGATCCCAAGAGCAGATCCATCGTCGCCAGCGATGCCGATGCAAAAGGCGCGTTGAAAGCTGAGGGGAGCGTCTTTATTGGTTCCTTGCCTGCGGACCAGACCATAGCGAATACTGCTGTTGAATGGTCCGGCGTTCACTGGACGCAGATGTTATGGCCGCTCCCCAGTGAGGAACGTCAGCGGGAATCCTTGATCGCACATGAACTCTTCCACCGCATCCAGAACCGACTTGATCTCCCACAGGTCAAAGGTGGCGATAACGCTCAACTGGAAGCGCCCGATGGCCGTTACTACCTGCAATTGGAGTGGCGGGCGCTTGCCCGCGCTCTTAATGTGCAGTCCGACAAGGACCGGCGGGAGGCAGCAGCCGATGCCATTCTGTTCCGCTTCGAGCGTTACAGTCTTTTCCCTGATGCGCCCGCGCAGGAGCAAGCGCTTGAATTGAACGAAGGTCTAGCAGAATACACGGGTGTGCGGGTTGGGAATCCTACCCCAGAGGAACAGGTCAAGGCAGCATTGCACGATCTCTCCAGCCACAAAGACGACAGAACCTTTGTCCGATCCTTTGCGTATGCTACTGGCCCCGCCTATGGCCTGTTGCTTGATCGTTACGCTTCTGGGTGGCATCAGCAGTTGAAGGGAGGAGACGGTTTCGCCGTTTTGCTTCGGAACGCTCTTCAGTTCTCCCTTCCCGTCAATCTTCAGCAGGTCGCGGAACAAAGAGCGGCGCAGTATGACGGCCCAGCACTGCGTGTGACGGAGCAGGAAAGAGAGACCAAACTGCAGCAGGTCATCGCGCTATATCGCGTGGAATTTTTGGATGGTCCGGTCCTGATGCTTCCATTTCGACATATGCGTGTACAGTTTGACCCTCGCAATTTGCAACCCTTGGAAAAGGCCGGGACCGTCTACCCGAACAGTGCAGTGAATCGGTTGATCCGGAAAGTACTACGGATTTTGCCAACCATAACGATCTTTAGGGGTCCTTTTTGAGTCTACTTCATGCCACTTTGCGCGGAGATGGCGAGATGGGTCCTGAAATACGCCCATTGCTTCATCCACGATCGACGAATCTGGAGCGTTTCAATCGGCGAGATTTCAGCTTATTCTTATGAAGCGCGCAAGGTGACGGGCAGACAGGCCGCGCGCCCTGTGCGACGCATGGCCGGGTTGTATCTACGGTCTTTTAAAGGTCCAGTGTTCACTCGCTCCTTGTAGTGCAAACGAAGATCACAGAGAATCCGTGAGGACAGTTCATCGACATCGTAGGAAGTGGCCGCCGAGCCTGACGCATATTGCGATAGCCAGTCCCGCAGAGAACTCGAAGAGCAGTGCAAACACAACGCCGCGGAAGGCAGCATACGGAAGTGCGACCGGTTCGTGTGGAAACTGCGCGGTTGCCACATATGAAGCCGACGCGGACACGGAAAGCGACATAGAGAGAAACCAAGGCAAAAAGTCTTGCAAGCGGAGCTAAAGGAAAGTTGTTTTCTCATCGGAGGATCACGTCTAGTAACCAGACGTCATCTGCCGAACGTACCCTATTAAGCGGGCTTCTCTTCAGTGATGTTTGCAGGTTCAAGAGCCCGAATTTCAAGCTTGGCGATGCGGTGAGGATGGCGCGCTCTAGCTCGGCTACATCCCTGCAGTCAAAGGCTGCACCCGCGCTCTGCTCCAGCTTATGGAGAGTAACGTGGGAGGGACTCTACCGTGGCGAGGCTGAGTCGGTGAGCCATCCAACTTCCAAACCTTACGATGCAAAACGCGGCTCAAAGGAAGTCCAGAACTTCGAGAGTTCGCGCGATGGCTTGACGGGCGGCTTGGAGCAATTGCGGCGCGGATGGTGGGCAAGCTGTCCATTTTAAGCATGGCAAGCTTGTAGGCCGATGCCATCACTGTGGACCTGCAGTTCTCTTGAGAATGATTAGTTTGCGAGATGGTCGCAAGTGCTTGCAACGGATCGAAAAAATTATCAGCCTTGACAACGTAGGATTTCGGGCTACACTTTGGAGCCAATATGTCAGACCTCGGTTCAGAGGTCTTGTCACAAGGTTTCGTGTTCGGCCTTGCCATTGCCGCACGGTGTCTATGCAGGCAGGTCGGTGTTTCGGATAGATCTTTGAGACGCGGCGAAGCGTCTGCATTCGAGAGCTTCAGCTGTTGTCGTGGTACTTCTCGAATGGGCGCTCCAGGCGCACCGGGCGGCAATCACTAATCGACATATCAACGCATTGGCTGCGTAACGACGGAGGGTTAAATCTATGCGTCAAAAACATTCAACCGTTCTGTTGATCGCGTTGGGAATGATGGCCATGTTGGCGCTTCCCGCGAGGGCACATATTCTAACCAAGGCCACAGCCAATGCGAATTGCCAGGGCTACGCCCTCACCGTGAACGCAGCAGACCTCTCGGTGGGCACAACCTATACGATCGATTACAGCTTTACAGTCACTTGTGGCGGCGGTTCACCGGTGACGATCCCAGGCAGCGTCACTTTTATAGCCACTGCCAGCACCGAAGCTGTAACGGCGTCGGGGGCTTTCGGGGGCACGGCCAACACTTGTATCGTGACCGGCTCGGCTACCCTGACAAGCTCTGGTTCTACCGTGACCATCAACATTGACGGCCAGGGCATGAGTCCGGCTAAACTGACCTGCCCACCGACCGCTTGCGTAATTCCGCCCAGCGGAACCGAGATCGGCGGCAGCCCCGTTTCGTGGAACGGATTCACCGCACCGGCCGGCAGTGTAGTTTGGATTAATGCGCACCTCGACGCGAAGAAGGTTCCCACGGACACGATCACCACTGTTGACTTCACTGGAGTCACCCTGGTGGTCAACACTACGACCTACGTGCTCCCCATGGACAGGTCGTGTTCAATCCGGCGACCACGATACCGACCACGGTTGTCAATGCCGGCGGCAGTTGGACGACGACAGTGAACCCGACGTTTAACAACGATATCTTCTTTGTCGGCCAGGCCATCCCGGTGGACTCCAACCTGGAAAACGGCGGCCACGGCAACACAGATTCGACGCTCAGCTTATCGACCAACTCGAGCGACAGCACTCTGGAGTTCCAGTGGCAGTGGGGTGCGGCGGTGTACACGTCCTGGCCCGGCAATGCCGCAGCTAATATTGAGCCGGTTCATGCGACCCAACAAGCGGGCGCCCCGCTGAACCCGGCTGTTGAGAAAGATCTCATTCAGGGTCCGCGCGGTGGCGGAGGATCTAACTTCACGGGTTCCTGGAGCGGCACGGGAGTGGAATCTGTCCTCAGTAATCGCGAACCGGGAAAGCCGGCATCGCCACATGGAGCAGCTCGTCGCCTTTCCGACTTTTCTGGATTCAGGGCGGATGGTGGGCAACTCGGACCTTTGCCACCCCTTCGCCAGTCGCTTCCAACCCTGCGCCTGAAAGACGGCGGCATACTTGATTGACCGAATTACCAGCATCTCAGCGCAACTGCACTTCACCCCGCCGCATCTCGTGACTCCGCTGGTTCGCCAACATTCCCTCGTTCCCGCAAAACAATTACTGCTTAAAAACTGACATTTCTACAGGTTCGCTTCCCCAACATGATGGGGTTAACTTGGTTCCGGAGGTCCTTTTATGGTTGAGAACGGCTTGGACTGGTTCGGTGTGTTTCAGCGACTGAATCCGCGTCAGAAGCGCTGCGCGGCCCTGCTCGTCTCCGGCTATTCCAGCAACGTTGCAATCGCCAAACGTCTGGGAACCACACCCAGTGCGGTGGCCAATAACATCTCTCTGACCATGGACACCTGTGGCGTCTTTTCCCGCCTGAATCTTGTGCTGTTCATCGTAAGGACGCCGGGGCTGGAGCAGAAGCTTCTTGAATTCGAGAAGCGGGTCCAGCGTGAGGAGCCTGTTGCCATGCAGAATTTGCGATATAGTAATCACGCCGCTCCTCTTACGCGGGGTGCGGTAGATTTAAATCTGCACCATGGCCCGCCCTCGCCCGGTGGGCCATCGTGTGTCTGAGCAGGAAACAAACGCCCCACGCGGGTGGCATGGGGCAAGCGGAGTATTCCTGAAATGTGTTCGTCTTTGGCCAGAGTCTACCATGCGGCTATTACTGGACGCGCTCCTCGTTACCCGGAAGCGATCCGGTAAGCATAGCCAACTGCCTTTCGGCGTAGGACATCAATTCGAGCACTCTGAGTAGCTGGTCTATCGGCTTGCCGCCGCTAACCGCGATCTTGGCTTTGCGGCGGATGATTTCCTGCCGCAGGTCGTCGATCACAGTCAGTCTCACCGACTTGACTTTGCGGTGCCGTAGCCTATAAGCCCTTGCCCTCTCTGCATCGGTTTTCGGCTTACGCTTCATGGGGAGATCATAACGCGTGATGTTTAGCGTCACGCTTCCCCAACAGGCCATCATGCGTCCCATGCGGTTGTTCTAACGGGGAGTTACAAAAGCGAAAGGGACAGGACGTGTCGCCTTTTGTTGCTACTCCCAGCGAGTGGGAAGATTTATATTTGGCTGGCGATGGGTCAATTCCAGTTCCCGGAATTGCTCCCAACTGCGGGGATGCAGTCTGACCCGGCAACGCTCCACCTTGCTCACCTGCTGGCGGCGCAGGCCGATCAGGTTACCCAGATGTTCTGGGTAAGGTGTACCTTTTTGCGCAGCCGCCGGAAGCGCTGCCCTATGATCCATCTGTGTTCTGGCCGAGTATCGATCACCCGACTGCGATCCAGTCTGCGCCAATCGGTCACCGCTCACCCCGCTTGTAATAGAAATACTGGAACCTCTCGTAATCGTGACCGGCAGCGACAACAAGAATTCTGCCTTCTCTTTCGTCCGCTGCCAGTTCCAGCTTTTCTCGCCAGCCCGCCGGCGGTGGCCACGGAATGCCCCACGATGTCAGCCGCGCCCGTGTCCACCGTGCCGCCGCAATCTCTTCTCGCGAAGGTTCGGTCTTGATCAGGCTTATGTCGAATAGATATCCGGTCTCTCTATCCTTCGCTCTCATCGCCGGCCTCCAGACTTCTCGCGAACCACTGGATGAATTGCTCGCGCCGGCTGGCTCGCGTTCTTCGCTTGCGGGCGATGACGATCTGAATGCGTGCCTGTTTCGCCCGCGCCTTCTCCGCCTCGGCAGCTTTCTTCTCTGCCGCCAGCCGCGCTCGCAACTCCACGATCCATGCCGGGGCCGTACTGGGTGCCTGTTGGGGCGAATACACCGTCATGAACAAAGTTTTGCCACAACTACGCGGCGCTGGCAACTGGTAACCGGGGAACAAGATGTGTCATCGCCGCCAGCAGGGCGGGAGTTCGACCTCAAGATGCTCAAGGCGGCATAGACGACCCACGCAAGGCGCACACCAGCTCCGTCCCTTCCGGATGGAAGTTTTCTCCCCAGCCGATCCCACTGCGAGGCGAACGTTCGTCAAAGGGACGAGTCGTCCACAATCCGCCCAGAACTCGAAGAACGGATCCGTGAGTATCTCAGGTGCGCTTCTCTTCAAATGCACGTCTGGCATTGGCCCAGGAAGTGATGGTAGCGTTGGAGGCATTCCCCGGGAGGCCGCTTGAAAAATTCTGCCGACCGCATCTCTTCCCGTTTGAGCCGATCCGGCGCGTTGCCTATTTCAGTTATCGCTGCCGCTTGGTTGTTTTTGGCGCTGGGCGCACCCGGTATCCCGGCTCAAACCTTTGATGCGTCGAACGTCCGCGATCCCACCGATCTGGCCGCCACATGGCTTGTTCGCGCAGGGGACGACCCAGCGTACGCTCGCCCAGATTTCGATGACTCCGATTGGATGAAATTCGATTCCACCAAAGACCTGCGTGATCTGTTTCCTAAGAGCCATCCTGCGATTGTCTGGTATCGGTTACACGTGAAGGTCGCACCAACGCAGACTGGTCTTGCGCTCAAAGAGTGGCAAATCTCCCGCGCCTTCGAGATTTATACCAATGGGGCCCTGCTGATGAGATTGGGCCGCGTGAAACCCCTCGTTGAATACACATACGGTGCCCCAAGACTCACCCCCATCCCAGAGCAGCAAATTGCCACGGGCTCGCTGGTCATAGCCCTACGCGTACATATTCCCCCCTCCGAGTGGAGCCAATCACGTCCCGGATTTGACGCAGAGAATCTCACTCTTGGGCGTGAGCATGAACTGTGGCAGGACATCTGGCTCACCACCATCGGCGCCGAGGCCGCATCCGCCGTAAACACGCTGCTTTTTGTGGGTCTGGGCGTTCTCGCGCTTGCGCTCTTTTTCGCACAGCGAAGGCAGAAGGAATATCTTTGGCTCGCCCTCCAATCTCTTTTGAATGGGTTGATGTTCATATTCAACGCCGGACTCGGTAACCATCCGCGGGTCTGGGATCTAGGTAAGGGCCTCGATAGAGCTCTGATCGAGGTATTCGGCTTCCTTACGTATGCGGCCTTCCTGCAGCTACGACTTGGCTGGCGGACCAAGACTTACCTCGCGTTGGCGACCCTGCTCATGATCGCCGGTTCCATCCCTGGAACAGTCGACCCCGACTTGGCCTTCTGGGCCTTCAGTGTTCCCCTTTATTTCGTGACCGACACGGTCATTCCCATCCTCCTGGTCCTGCATTTCCGGCGCGGCAATCGCGAGGCGGGGATTCTACTAGTTCCGTCACTCCTCTGGAGCCTGAGCTGGTACACCGTTCTCGCGAGTGCCTTCTTGACTCACATTCCAACCCTCGCCGACCCAGTTATCCGGCTCTCACTTGCGCTTACCTATTACAAGCTAGGGCCATTTGTTTTTCGGCTGTGGGACTTCAATTCGGTGCTCTATATGCTGTCCTTCGCAATCATCATCGTGGTGCGGACTGGACGAATGAGTCGCCAACAGACACTGCTCGAAGGTGAAGTTGCCGCCGCCCGCGAAGTCCAGCAGGTGATTCTCCCTGAGCAGATCGAGTCCGTCCCGGGATTCGCGGTTGAATCCGTTTACCAGCCGGCCCAGCAGGTCGGAGGCGACTTCTTCCAGGTATTGCCTGCCGGTGACGGCGGCCTCTTGGTGATAGTCGGCGATGTGGCCGGCAAGGGACTGCCGGCGGCCATGCTGGTTTCGGTACTCGTCGGGTCGATTCGCACAGCCGCCGAGAACACCCACGATCCGGCCGCCCTGCTTTGCAAGCTCAACGACCGCCTGCTCGGCCGCACCCGCGGGGGTTTCTCGACTGCGCTGGCTGCCTACATCGCCGCGGATGGTATCGTCACCATCGCAAACGCCGGCCACCTGTCGCCTTATCTCGACGGAAGAGAAGTCGAACTCCCCGGCGCGCTGCCCCTTGGCATTGACAAGGGAGCAAGCTACGAATCCACCCGCTTCAACCTCACTCCCGGCAGCCGCCTCACCTTTTACTCAGACGGCATAGTCGAAGCTCAGAACCCGCGCGGCGAACTCTTCGGCTTCGACCGCGCCAAAGCCATCTCCACCCAGCGTGCAGCCGCTATTGCCGAGGCGGCGAAGCAATTCGGTCAGTCCGACGACATCACCGTGGTCACAATCGAGCGCCTTGCAACCGCTAAGGAGCACGGCCTTTTCACAACGGCAAGGGTCCTGTCTCCTGGATAATGTACGATCGTTTTTCGGTGTCGCTTCCCAAGGCACTTATCGCGCCTTGCCGCACCGAAAATAGTCAGCGTTCTGAGTTCCGGGAGGATCACCGCCCACCCTTCCTTTACCCGATTTTCGCCCTTGTGAAGCGAAATCTGTCACACCAGAAGAATTGGCCGCCCACCATTCAAGACCAACATTTGACCGGTATTGTGCAGTAGCATCGAGCGTACGCGCGAACTCTGAAGCGAAGCGATCGCAGTGTAACAAGAGGATCGGAGTGGTTACGGATAGAGGCGATCTTTCTGCCAGCGGTCTCCCCGCTTCGTAAATAGAAAGCGATCATGCAGCCGGTCGGCGCCGTCCAGCCAAAATTCGATTCGCTCCGCACACAGGCAAAAGCCGCGCCAGAATGATGGCCGGCGAATTTCTCCGGGATGGTTCTGGCCGAAGATGCGGACTCGCTCTTCCAAATCCGCACGATTGCGAAGAATACGACTCTGATCCGAAACCACTGCGCTTATCTGGCTGGCTCGCGAGCGGCTATGGAAGTACCGATCGACTTCCCATGCGTCGAGCTCCGATACTTCTCCTTCCGCTCGTACTTGTCGCCGC
>Ga0206941_10094_pt2 | contig 15537 bp, 17 predicted proteins | sample Alteio_BWOrgHeat_9_FD_153251 | JGI IMG/M metagenome (GOLD analysis project Ga0206941, IMG submission 153251) | Enriched cells from forest soil in Barre Woods Harvard Forest LTER site, Petersham, Massachusetts, United States -... | ecosystem: Environmental > Terrestrial > Soil > Temperate forest >...
GGATCGAAATGATCGGCCTGATCAGCATTATCTACGCCATTTGCATTCTGCTTATTCCGATGGTGGCTGCCTTCATTCTTCGCGGGCAATTCTCTGCTGTCGGGGCAGGCATTTCCACGGCGGTCTCAAGAATTGTGAACGGTGGAATGACGGGGGCCAAGGTCGGTGCGGCGGGCGGCCCGGTCGGGATGGGAGCCGGCGCAATGCTGGGAGCGGGATTGGGCATGATGGGAGCCGGTGCTAACTCGCTTTTCGCTGCCGGCAACGCAATGGGAGGCGGGGAGGGAGGCGTGACCATGCAGGGAGGGTCAGGCAGTATGCCGCCACCTGATACCCCGGCCGATTCGACACGCCAATGGGTTTAAGGAGGGGACATGCCGAAAACAGAGATTAGAAATGAAACTCCGAAATTTTACGAGATGGACGGCGCCCTGCGCGCGTATGCGAACCAGAGCATTGTTGTGTCGGGAATCATGGGCATTGTTTCATTGATAGCCGTCGCTGGTTTTTTGTTCGTAAGAATGCAACCTCCGACCGTCATCCGTGTGGGGAGCGATGGTCAGGCAAGCCTTCTGAGTCCCAATCACGATGGAGCCAGCCGCTTGCTTCCGGCCGTTTTGAAGGCTGACGCCGCAAATACCGGTCCCGATGAGTACGAGAAACAGGCTTTCGTCAAAAGCTTCCTGATGAGATACCTCAATTACGACCCGCACACGCTCGCACAGAACTGGGCAGACGCGATGAACCTGATGACGGTCAATCTTCGCCGGACAGCTCTGACGAGCATGGAGAAGAACAACACCGTCGGAACGCTTGAGGAAGAGCAGTCCAGTTCAACATTCAAGTTGAGCCACATCGAGGAAAGCCAGACAGAGCCCCTGACATACACAGCATTCGGCGTTCGGACCGTGCGTTCGCTCAACAACGAACATGAGCAGACCAGTCAGCTGGTCGAGGAGTATCACGTTCGGCTCGTGAACGTGCAGCGCTCGGCAGACAATCCAAGCGGCCTGCTGATTGGGGAGTATTGGTCGCAACAAATTGAAGGAGAGAAGCGGGATGCGGTGCTTGCCGGTAGCGTGCTCGCCGGCGTGAGTGCTGCAAAACTGGCCCGAGAACAAGGGGAGGCACAACCATGAATAACGAAGCAGGAGCACATGTGATGCCGATGCCTGCATCGGCCGAAAAGAGGAAACGCCCGGGACGGAAGCCCGCAGAGAGCAGAGACAAGGGCGGATCGCGTGTTCTGTTCTGCCTTGGAGAAGGCGGAACTGCTGCAGGCGACCGGGTGGTTCTCAAAGAGGAGTGCGCTGGCGAAGGCGAAGCCATGATCGAATCGCTCAAACGTGGCGCTCCCTATTACCGCGTTGAGATCTGGCAGGCCCGAGCGGTCGTCAAAGACGGCTCGGTCGAAGTCAAGAAAGATCAGCTTTCCATGCGCACGTAACAGTGCGGAGCGGACGAGTTCAGAAAAACCGATCGACCAAAGCACAGCTTTCCGATTCGGTTCTCTGAGCACCCTTGCGGGCCATACTCGCGAGGATTCGTACCGCTAACCCGGCGATCAGCCTGGTTAGTTCCCCTTCAACCTTGGACGGGAAAAGACCAGGTCCAGCCGGCAATTAGCGGTTTGGCATGGTTTTCTTCCTGTGCCCAAAACACAAGGAGAACTCTCATGCACAGTGTCAATGCCCATCGAATTGTGATGCTCGATATCGACATCAACGGACGGATCGAAGAACGAATTCCTGGCGCTGGTCAGGAATCGTGGCTCGACCGCACGCTTCTCGGCGCGATGTATCCCAACATCCGCGTCGCGCTGGTCAGCGTTCCCACCGAGCCTCTCGACGATGTAGAGGAAGCCCGTGTGGCGGATCGGCTGACAACCGTGTCGCACAACGGCATCACTTACAGAATGGTCGGAGCTTCCGGTTCGGCCAAAAATGGCAAGTACTATTACTGCGACATCCAGCACGAACCTCTGATCGCAAAACGCTTCCAGCAGTGGCCCGAAGCTGCCATCACGTATTTCGGAATCCTTGTGTCCAGCTGCAAGGTCGTACACACGGAATCGAAAGCCACGGTGATGGTGGTCCGGGACCTTGTACTTGGAACCAACGACTGCCGCGGATGGATCAGGAGGAGTCTTTTCCAAAAGCTTGCGCTTCCGGAAGGGCACTTCTATCAGTTCCGCCTGGCATTTGATTCGATTCAGGCCAAAGGCAGTTTCAAAGTCATGTCCGATGAAGTTGCCGATGCGCTTGGCACCGATATCGTCATTCCCGACAGCTCGATCAAGCCGGGCATCAAGATGCCAGGCGTTATTTCGAGCTTGTTTGGTTTTGGATCTCACGTCTACAACTGCCCGATCACACTGGGAATCCGGGAAGTCTCAAGGCCTCTCCAGTTCGAATCGAGCTACACGGTTCTTCAACATGCGCCGGCCGAGTCGATTGAAACCGAGATCGTACCCCAGGCTGTCGAGACGATTGAGACTCTCAAGGCCGCATGGCGTGAAGGCAATCACCGCAAGGTGGTTGAGCTTATTGGCCAGCAGGTCAACCAGGACGACTCTGAGGGAGAACCATTCCAACGAGTGGTCGAGGCTGCTTTGCTGGCGGATGGGTCCGGGGAAATCACCCGGCACCCCTATGTCCATGCACAACTCAGCAGGCTGATGGCACGATGGGCCTACAAGCTGATGACCGGCGGAGGGGTCGAGCTGCCCGCGTTCGCGCTCGCAGACGACGGCTTTCTGGTTCTTCAGCGGGGTAAGGTCATGTCCGGCGCCGACTGGATGCCTCTCACAGCGGCCATCACCAGCCTGTCCTCCAACCGCGGTCTGTGCGTCCGCTACCCGGTACGCATGCTCGAAGATCTTCTGCCCATCGAGCACCTTCAAGGAGAGAGGCTCGCCGGAAACTTGATCGAAAAGTTCGGGCTCGATCCGGAGACTGCCGAGCAGGTAGTTCGCGAGCAGTTGACCCTGGAAGGAACCTTCACACTCCATTCAGAGACCGCCAAGCGCAACGGCGGAGATTACGACTTTGACTGGATATGCGTTATCGAAGGGGATCGGTTTCCACGGTTCGTGGATCACCGCTTCCGTTTGAAGCACGAGCACGAGGTAAAGAAGTACAAGGCGGAAAAGGCACGGTCGCCATGGTTTTCCCTCGAGTTCGTCGCCCTCAAGTCGCGCGGCAATCAGATTGGTGTCATCACCGACCTGATGAGTTCGTGCGTCGCCGCCGGCCGCCACGATCTGCTTTACGAGCTGGTCATTCAGCTGCAACAGGAGATCGACTCGCTGAAACACAACACTCATGCGGACCGGAAGACTCTCGCCAGAATCCGCAGCGAGGTCAGACCGGCTCCATGGCTAGCTTTAAAGGAAGCCAGAGCCGTCAACGACCGGGAACTGCCGCTCTCACTCGAAGCTCTGGCTACGGATCGCATCGGGAGGCTCTACAACATTCTTCGCAAGCATATAGAAGAACTGATGGACAGGCCATTCCCGATCGAGCAGTTCCGCGGGCTGATCACCGGCAACCAGGTCACCGACAGGATGTTCGAAGAAGCGCGCCTGATCAACACCGTGTACGCAAGTGGACACGGCTCGATTCAGAAACTGCTCACCGAGGAGAAGAAGGCACATGAGGAGGCGACTCGACGCGTGGCGGCAGCCCGGCAGTCAGGCGACAGGCAGCAGATCGCCCGAGAGCAACGGGCATTCACAAAAGCGAATGCTCGCTATCGCCGCGCTCAGGAGAAGGCCCGGGAGCAATCTTGCTCTCTGCAATCGATCGTGCGCAGCTGGGGCGATGGAAAGCAGCAAGATCGCGTCAGTTGGTGCCAGGCACTTCACACGATCGTTTCCAAAGGCAAAGGCATGGGATCGATTCTTTTTCACGCCTTTCCCCAGGAGGTAGTGGATTCGATCGCAGCCCGGACTCACGGAATCCGCACCCAGATACAAGGTTCGGATTCAAGGGTACGGGTCATGGTCGAGAACGATTCTCTTTACACGGTTCGCGGCGACAGCAAGCAATTTCTGCTTCGCCTGGATCGGGAAACGCACCAGATTGTCAGAAACCAGGCGTAATTCGCTACGGAGCGACAGTCGAGGTGTTGGTCCTCGTACAAGAGCCAGCACCTCACCTGTCCAGGCAGATCGGGGAGGAAAGATGGATCGTTTATCGAACCCGTGCAAGACGAATGAGGCGGTGCAAGTGTCCATTTGGATCCGGCGGACGCCTCAACGACACTTCTTCCACTGGATAGTTTGTGGAACCCGACGTTACTCAAAACGTGAACTTCTTGACATCGAAATGCGTGTCAGGAAATTCCTCAGCCGGTGCTCAATACAAGGGCCGGAAACCGAAGCTCACAGCGTCTGGCTGTGAAAACCGCCTGCGAGAAGAGAGGGCCCGCCGGGGCTTTCTCTTCACAGGTCGAATAAGGAGTGCCTGTTCATGCTCAACAAGGACCTTGCAATTCTATTCAGCCTGGGCGCGAGTATGGCCTCCGCGCAGGCGATCGTTCATCAGCAGGTCAATCCCAACGGCGTTACCCAGGTGCACACCGCGCTTGAACATCTCAGCATCATTACCCTTCCGGAAAAGATCACTCGCGTCGCGGCGGGCAGCGATGCTGTGCAGGTCGAGTGGCACGACAACAATGTCTTCATCAAACCGGTGAAGAACGGACTGGCCACCAATCTGATGGTCTGGACCGAACATCAGTTCTCGGCGTATGAGCTGGTGGCTCCGGGGCCGGCGAGCGAAATGACGATTGTTCTCGACGAGAGCAAATTGCCCGTGCCCGAGGCCACGGCGAGTTCGGAAGCAGCGGAAAAGGCCGCCGCCGAGCAGCAACAGCGCACCACTGATTCGATTGTCGGTTCGACGCTCCTCGGTGCCACACCCGTTGTTGCCCACGGGCTGCATCCGGCCAAAAATTTCGTGAGCGTTGCAATCAATGAGGTTGTACGGGACAAAACCTCGGTCTACGTCCGCTTTGCCGTAACCAATAACAGCCCACATCCGTACCGGATCTTGTCTCCGACTGTGCTCGCGATTACACCACAAAGGAATGCGAATTTGGTGCCCGCAATGAAAGGTTTGCAGATCTCGGATCAAGTCTTGACCCAATTTCAGTCCGTCCAAACCGACCCCGTGACGGTTCGAAGTTATTCCGTTTCCAACCGGGATGTCGATCCAGGCAAGACCGTCGAAGGTGTTCTCACCTTCCAGCCGAAAGAAGCGGATATGCCTGAAGTCTACGAATTCATATTCGCCAACGATGGCAAGCACCCCACTTCAGCAACGGCGGTACTATGATGTCCGATCTTGAATACATCACCCCCGAGGAGGCGCGAGCGCGCCTCCTCGTTGCGTATAGGCGCTCCGGTGACGGCCGATTTGTTGAAACGCTGCAACGTCCGTTTCTGAATCCAGTCGAGCAGCGCGATGCCAACGGCAAGCGAAAACTTCATCCCCTTCTGCTCGTGGGATTGGTGGTGATGGTTCTTTCCGCCGTGGCGATCGCGTTTTTCAGCCTGCAAAAGTGAGCTCGAGGGAGAAATGACATGCCGGAACTACCTCGCTATCACCGCCACTCCGACTCCCAGGATGCATTTCTCGTTGGCTGGGTGTTGCTGCTTGCTATCTTCGGCCTGCTTTATTTTGTGGCTTACGACCGGATGCATGTGCGCGCCGGGCAACTCGTAGAGATGACGATTTATCCCTTGCTCGCGGCCATCTTTATGTGGGAAGCCTTGCGGTACAAGGCCACCAAAACTGCCAAAATGGAGGCGGCGTGGCCACGGGCGATCCCGTTCGTTACGCGCCGGAAGGAAGAAATACACCTGGCGGAAGCGCGGAAACGGTCCTCAGTGCTGCTGGGGTACGACATTTATGGAAAGCCATTTTACTGGTCCGACAGCACACGGACGATGCAGGCGAACGCTTTCGGCATGACCGGCGCCGGCAAAACCAACCTGCTTGAAAACGTCACTGAGCAGGACATTGCGCGCGGCGCCCCAATCATCTTCATCGACGGAAAAGGCGACAAGAAGCTGCTCGATGAGCTGCTGCCGTCGATCGAAGCGGCGGGGCGCACGCAGGATTTGCGCATCATTGACCCCATGCGCCCCGAAATCTCGGCGCGGTATAACCCGTTCTGGGCTCCCCAGGGCAACGCCGAGGAACACGTGGGCTTCGTGTTTGAGTCCTTCAACATGGAGAAGGATTTCTTTGAAGGCCACCAGCGCGTGTATCTCGAGAACATTGCGCGAGTGCTTCATTACTCCGGAAAGCGCTTCAATTTCCACGATGTGCTGGTGTGCGCGTACGACCAGGCTCTCCTTAAGCAGCAGATGAAGGTCGCTCTCGATCGTCTTGGCACCGACGGCAAAATCACCCGCCAGCAGAAGCTGACGTTGACCATGAGCGTGCGCAACCTGCTCGAATCCTTTGAGGATAAGGAGCGCGTGTCGAAGATCCAGGGACTCATCAACGAGATGATGACCTTCATGGGCGACGACATGGCCATGATTACCGGCCCATACGACGAGTTGCTCTCGCTTGACGACGTGATCGACCAGAAACTGATCCTGTTCATGAGCCTGAACGTCAACGTCAACGAACGAGCGGTGACGGCGCTGGGCCGGATGTTGCTCCAAAACCTGCAGCTGATGATCGGGCGCAGGTATTCGAAGGCCGAAGAAGGCGAGTATCAGCCCTTTGTCAGCGTCATCATGGACGAGTTTTCCCCATTCGCATATGAGAATTTCGCGCACATTCTGGTCACGGCACGCGGAGCAAACGTCGGATTTCTGTTCGCGCTCCAGTGTGCGCCGCAGCTGCTCCAGGTTGGCCGCGGTTTTCGCAATGATGTCGCGAGCGCGCCGAATACTACCTTCATGTTGCGTACCAAGGACGAGGAGACGGCCAAATACTTTCTCAATGCAAGCGCCCGGGTGCGGCAGATGCGGCGCAGCATGCGCGTTCTAAAAAAGGGTGTATTCAATCCGGAATTCGAGGAAGGCGCCGAGGGCAGCCAGACCGAAATCAAAGACACGCTCGCCCAGGATGAGCACATAAAGAAGATGCCGGTGGGCCAGATGGAGATGCTGGTGACTGATCCGATCCTGGGGACAATTCACCAACATCTGCACATCAGGAAGGCTTCGAGTCAGTGGCTGCCGAGGGTGCCGATCAATGTTTACCCGAAACTCGACACGCTCGAGTCCGAGTCGCACGGGCTGAATTTGAGTTTTCCAGTGCCGGATCTCGAAGAGAAACGGCAACGGCGGAGGAAGAAATGAAGCGCATTGCACTAGCGATTCTCTTCGCCGCGGCCTCTCTTGGTGTTGCCTGTGCCCAGGCGAACCAATCTGGCAAGCCGGCTCCGGGCCGCAGTTCCTACGATCCAATGGCGCGCGCGGTAGGCGGCAGTCATCCCAAAGGCATTGTCGAAACGACGCTGGCGGGTGTCAATCCGCGTGACACTGACTATGGCCGGGTCATCGAGGGATGGCGGAAAGAGATCTTCGAGAACACCATCGGTGAGATCTACTTCTGGGCCGTCATGGTTCTGGGAACCGGCTTGGGCTGCTCTCTCATCGGCTGTGGCTGGCTGCGGCGGGAGCGCGAAAGGCGCCTTGCGGTCTCGGCCGACATCGTGGCGCAGCTCTTCAATGCCTATATCGGCTCCCGGGCGAAATCGCTCGAATTTATTGCGAAATACAACGGCTTGGTCGAGCGATACAACCGGCTGTCCAAGGAAACAACACAGATCAAAGCACAACTGGCCAGACAATCCGAGCCGGCAACAGCACCCGACCTTGACTATAACCAGGCAAAACAAGATCGGGAATCAGCAGCGGCGTCCTCATCTGGATCCGAAATTGCGCGCCTGGCGAGTGACCGACTTGTCGGCGATTCCCCGTCGGAAGTCGACAATCTCCGATCACAACTCGCCGAGTACGAGACTCAATTGCAGAGAAAAAAGGCCCAGCTTGAGGCAAAGGATAATCAGATTTCGAACCTTCGGAGTCGGCTTACGAAGGCTCACGATTCGCTTGAGGGACAGCGCGGACCAAGGGCACAGACGAATTGATGGGGCAGATTGGAATGGTTATTCGGTGTGTCAGCTTCGGGTCCCTCTGGTGGCTGAGACCCGGCGATCAGCTCTCTGATCCGCTTCGCTACAGCGCACGCGCGGCGACCTTCAATACGACGGGCTTTGTTTCCGGCGCTCGAGAGCGCCGGAAATGGCACGTTTCCGGAATCGTTCGAATCAATATGGCGATGCACGGACCGGCGAATTGCCCGGGTGCGTTCAAGGGAGCGTGTTATCAAAGTCCGGGTCTCGAAAGACGCGGAATGTGGAACCGCGTGCTCCTGACCAACCGCCTGAAGCACACAACCCGGGCGGAAAGAATCCTGATTTGCGTGGACAGCCGGGAGATTGGCCGCATCAACTTCGATGAATGTTGGCACGCCCCAAGCATCAGCGTTATTGCGGCGAGCGCATTCCGCGGATGCCAGGAGACACTTTTACTCGCGATGTCGGGCGCGGAATTAAGAACCGAAACCGGACAGTGGGAGGTTTCATGGAACGGGATTTTCAGGAAACCTTGAACGGCGTGGACACGGGGACGGCGCGAATTCCACGTTCGCCCACGTACATCCAATACAATCCGCGACGCGATCTTCCCCTGTTGCTGACCATTCGAAATGCCACCTTTATCTCCCATCGCCAGCTGTGGAACCAGCTTTCGGCGCGAGGAATTGAGACATGCCGGCGCTCGTTCAACTGGAGGATTCGGCGTCTCACGGATGCTGGGATTGCGCAGAAACTGGGGCCACTGTTTCCCTATCCCGGTCCGGTGTACTCCATTACGCGGGCCGGGTTGGCGTGCCTTGAAGCCTGTGGCGAAGGATTGGTGAGCTTGACATCCGAGTCGAAAACAATGGCCGACCCAAATCAGATTCAGCATTATCTCGAATTGGTGGAAATCCATGCCGCCCTTCGCCGTACGAATTTGCTCGTGGAATGGACAGGAGATCTCGAGGTTCGTTCAATCAACCAGTCGATCGATGTCCCACTAGCCAAGGACTACGACGCAATTGCGGATCTCGAATTTGAGGGGGCGCGCTATCGAATCGCAATCGAATACGAGCGCAGCCTCAAATCCTCCAAGCGATATGACGAGATCATTTCTGCAATTGCGGGTGAGCGCCAGATCCACATGGTTCTTTACCTCACGTCGTCCGTCGATCTTCTGTATCAGCTGAAGGCGGAATTCGAAGGTCAGAACGTTGCGATTGCGCTCGCGCCATCGCTCGCCTTCTGTCAAAATCCACTTGGTGTTCGCCTATATGCCGCTGGCTCGAATAACGGGAATAGAACCACCCTTCCATCAGTGTTACGGTCCCTTGCAATGAAGCGCATGCAGAAATCCGCGAAATAATTCCCACCGGGTTCGTCTATCTCAAACTGTGAATGCGTGCCGAGCTGGGTCGATGCATGGCATTTTCGCATGGGATCAGCGCAGCTCATTGCTTGCCAGAAATGGCCAAAGTTGAATTTGCAAGAATCCATTCCTAGGGCATTCCTTTGGGCCCTTCGTGCCTTCCCGGTGCCTTCCTCCGGTCTTCCCGCGAGCACTGCAAGCAATAGAACAAACAGCACTTATTTCTGACTATCCCCCAAAAACGCCAGTTTTTAAGGGCCTCGACTTGAAAAGCCGAAAAGGGGGGTAGTTTTGGGAATCGAGGTACCGAGACGCAAGCACATGAGCGGCGTTGACGTGGGCAATGGAGTGGGGTTGTTAGGAATTCCGTGAGTGGCCGGTAGCTCACGGCAAGATCAGCTCAGGATTTCCCTTCAGAATTAGCGGCGGAGGAACACCAGGTGTGCAGAAAGTCGAGATGCGATAGTGACATCCTTTACGAAAGAATGGCGCCAGTCGAATTCAGATTTCGGTGCTCCCGAATGAGGTGGATTCCCAGGCATTTGCAGTGCGAATTCGACAACCGAATCTCATCACTCCCAACGAAAGACCTTTGCCGATATTGCCGTGTATACGACGAATAGCACGGTCAATGCCGCCACGTCACTCACGTGGGCCAACCACCCGTCGCCATTCCAGATCCCCTGGAGCAAGCGCACGGCGTAAGTCAGCGGCAGAATGCGCACCACGGTGTGCAGCACTGGCGGAAGAGATTCTACCGGCGCAAAGAGTCCCGACACGGCGATCATTGGATACAAAATGATGGCGCCGATTGGCTGCGCAAAACGCGCCGTGGGCACGATGCTTGCGATGAGAAAGCCAATCGACAGGATGCTCCAGGTGCTGATGATCAGCGCGATGGCGAAGGAGAACAATGGAACATGAACGCCGACCGGGTAATATCGCTTGCCGGCCAGGAACATTAAGGCCAGGGTTGTCGCGGTGAGCAGCAGTTTGACGATTACGTGGGCGGTCAGGATTGTCTGTGGACGAAGCGGCGTGGCGCGAAGCCGCTTGAGAATGCCTCCCTCCCGGTAGATCGAGATAATCGTAATTAGCGAGAGCACGGCACTGATAGAAATCAGAAGCGACGCGAGAACCGGAACCCCGGTATGAGCAAAGCTACTGAAAGCGAGTGAAGGTGAGGCGACTTTGAAGTTGACAACTCGACCCAAAACCACGAACACCAGAACGGGAAACCCGATAGTGCCGAATGCGCCCAGCGGCTCACGCAGGAAGACCTTGATCTCAATCCACGTCAATTTCCAGAGCCCGCGCAGCATCATTGTCCGGTCCTATTCACGAATGGAGTGACCAGTCAGCTTGAGAAAGACGTCCTCAAGGTTGGGAAGAATCGTGCGGAAATCCGTAACCCGAATCCGGTTCTCCGACAGACAATGAATTACCTCGGTGACGAGGTCGTCGCCCCGACCGCGGATGGTGAAGCGCTTGTCGATGCAGATCACCGACTCAACTCCCGCAATCTCCCGAAAGCGCTCAGCGGCGGTAATGTCGTCCGTTTCAAGTACAACGGTCCGTTCAGGGCAGTGTTTGGCGACCAGTCGTTCTGGCGCGTCGATGTCGATGATTCGTCCATGCTCCATGATCGCTACCCGATCGCACAACCGCTCGGCCTCCTCCATCAGATGAGTCGTCAAAAAGACCGTCTTGCCTCGTTCGCGGATGCCGCGCACCAGATCCCAGATCGCGCGACGCGATTGTGGGTCGAGCCCGGTGGTTAGCTCGTCGAGAAATACCACCTCCGGATCATTGATCAACGCAAGTGCTATAAACAGTCGCTGTTTCTGGCCTCCAGACAGAGTCATGAACCAAGCGCCACGTTTGTCCGAGAGGCCGAGCTGTTCGAGCAGATTTTGGGCATCGATGTCCGGCTTGCGGTAAAGCGAAGCCCAGAGGTCAACCGCCTCCCACACTTTGATTCGCTTCTGCAACTGTGCCTGCTGGAGTTGGACTCCGATGCGCTCCTGCAGTTTGTAGACCTGACGAAACGGATCAAGACCAAGAACTGCAATGGTGCCCCCATCGGGACGGCGAAGCCCCTCGATGCACTCCATTGTGGTGGTCTTTCCCGCTCCGTTGGGCCCGATCAGACCAAAGATCTCACCTTCGTGGACCTCGAATGACGCCTCCGCGACGGCCACGGTTGCACCATAGGTCTTCCGAACTCCAGAAACCTCAATCACTGGCCGCATGATTCACAGAAACCTGAACCGAAGTCTATATCACCGACTTGCGTTGAGATTCGAAGAGTCAAATTCCCGGTCAATGTTGATCAGCTGCACATTCGAGATGATCGAAACGCCGCGTTGCTTCCCCTCAACTGGTGTCTCAGCTCCCGTATGGTGGCCCAGGCGCCCCATTGCCAAAACTCGGCACGGGATACATGACGGGAGAATCGACTAAATTTGGTATTGGCTTCGATTTTCTCTCAGGATGAACAATTCCGAGGGGAGCAGACTGCGATGAGTCTGGCGCTACCTCGCAGTCTCTGGCTTCGTGAAGAGTTTGGCGTCGGGGTTGGGGAGCAACACCCGTTCCTTCGCTTTGCGAATCGTCAATCCGTTCCCGGAAGGATTGAGAATCTGCACGAGGAAAGGCAGCATCACCGGGCCTACTTGCTTGTAGTCATCGAACTCCATGTCCCAGCAGCCGTCCGCAAAGTATGTTGGGAAGAATCCTCTGCGCCGCAGGAGCAACCCTGTTTGCTGGTCGAAATAGAGCCATACCCTTTCGCCGTTGTCATTCACTTCCACAACCACAACGGGGCGGCCCCGCGCGATGTCCATTTTGACCGTCTTTGGTCCGGAGACACCTTTCAGGGTCAACCAGTTGAATGATGAAGCTTCGCCCGAGACGTCGAACATCTTGTTGCCGTCGGTGGCCTGCCAGCCATTGGCGTCATGAGTCCAGCCGGCAGCTCCATCTCGGATCCACGCTTGCGTGCCGTTGTCACTAGTTCTGCTCATGCGAAACTGGTTCGGCCCTCCCGTGGTGAGTTCCGTAAACTCTTTCCTCGGCTGAGCCTCTGACAGATAAATGGTCATCTCGTAAGAAACGCGTTCGGTGTGTGGAGTCGCGACGGCGGCAACGCCGGTCAGCTTCTGATAACGGGCAATCAAGCCGGCTCCGTCAGGCAACGGGCCTTCCACACGATTGAAATCCATCCAGTGCTGGGCATCGAGAGAGGGCTGCGCAACCGGTGCCGTGGTTCCGTGATGGCAGCTGTTGCAGGTCACCTTCTGGGTTCCGTCAAAATAGCGCGCGTTCAGGTCGCGCACCATCCTGATCATCTGGCGCGCCTTGATCTTCTCGGGCTTAATGTCGGCTTCGAACGGGGTTTGGTGGCAGTGCTCGCAGTTCACCCCCAGGGAATCGGCGAAGAATGACATGGTCGCCCAGAACTGTTCCTCGGGAAGGTCTTTCAATACCTGCACATTCTTGAAGGCGTCGCCGGCGAGCTTCGGTTGTTTCGTGTCTTGCGCAGCAGCGATTCCACAAGGCAGTGCCCACAGCAGAAGATAGCTCGAAACAGCTGCTGCACAGGTCACAGCGTGGCTCCGTTCGGTGAATCAATCGATTTTATCGCGGTTATCGCCCTAGGTCTCACCTGTCTCGGCTGATGTGACGAGCGCGAGGCCGGGGACCGGCAGCGGCGGAAATAGGACGTCCAATGTCCCACAAGTTACGGGGGAGCGGGTTACTCCGCCGAAATTTGATTTCGTGCCACCAGTCCGAAGGCCGAAAGTGATCAACCTAGAGTCCCAAATTCCAAAATGAGGAGTGACATGCAAATCTGCCGCCCGTCGCTTCGCGAGCGGCTGATCGGCATGGGATTGCTGCGACCGCAGGACCATGCCGAGACTGCTTCCGCCCGCGAAAAATGCCTTGTTTACCTTCAACGTCAACCCCATAGAACCAGCTTCTTTCTTTCGGCCCTTGATCGGCAATTGTCCGTCGCGATCTTGAAACGATGGATGTCTCTTTGAACCCACCGATCCCAACACCCACTACCCCAAATCGCGAATTCCCACCGGGGACGGCCCTGCGCGAATTCGTGTCCGCTGGTTTCCAAACTCGGAGAAAGGAAATTGTCATGCCGGTTGTCGAAGTCTACTGGCGCAGCCTGTGGCAATTCGCAGTCTGTATTTTGCTTACAACGTTTAATGCGGCGGCGTTGGTTTTCCTCGTTCATTGCATTCTCGAGGACGACCTTTCGCCATTCAACTTGTTCTCTGTGGTTCCTATGACCTGGACGCTCACGAAGATTTGGCACCAGGCGAAGAAGGACCTCGTCTTGGTCGGAATTGCGTTGACCACACTGGATATCGAGGAGGAGGCAGAACAACGCGCTGAGCACGTTTGATCAACCTTTCAAATCAGGCAACTTGAGCCTCTGCCACTTTGGGCAGAGGTTTTTCATTTTCAGTCTCGAACGAAAAAGGAGGGAGCACCATGTCGCATCGTCATCGCCGCTATTCAAAGCGCGAGCTGCTGGGCAGCCTGCATGTGGACTATGTCATGTCCGTCACCGACCTCGGCCTTGCGGCCGGATCGAACCGTTGGGACGTGTTGCGTGCTTTTCTGGCCGTGGGAGAGGCACGCGCCGAGAGACTGGTCGAGGAAGATAACGGTTTTCTGATCCTGCAGAGCATCCCCGGGCGGCCGAATACGGGCGGTATCTACCTGTATGCCGAGAACTTGCAGTCCTTCTTCTGGCTGCGCTTCGACCTCAAAGAAGACACATTGAACGCAGACGATTTTCAACTCGCGCTCCGGGTCTACCGTCTGACGGCATTTATCGAGGAGAAACGAACGTCGGCGCGGCGGAAGCGTCAACATTGGCAGAAAAATGCGAATTCGAAGGGGAGAGTTCCTCGCGCGGTCGCCCAACCTTCGTCCGACTTTGCCATGAGCCAGCGCAATTGATGGTTCATTTGACCGAGTTTCAGAACCGGGGTAAAACAACACAGCTTAGAAGAAAGGAGCACCCGCTATGTCGCAGGTCGGGCTGTCCGTTTGGAAGCCTCCACGCACTCAACCGGAGATCCTTCCGGCAACCATCGAGCAGGCCCGGGAATACACGGCATGGTTCGTGAACCGACGAGCCTACACGCGACAGACCGACCGGCCGGATGAAAACTCCGGGAAGTACTACTTCTACCAGGCGCGCAACCGCCAGACCAAGGAACGGCTGGCGCTTGACGACCAAGTGATTCGGAAGCATTTGGCAGGAGTACAGACCGTCGGTCTCTATGCGATCAACCCGGAGACCCAGCGATCGAAATGGGTCGCCATCGATGCCGATTACGACGGAGCTTACCGTGATCTCAGAACGCTCAAGTGGGAACTCGAACGGGATGGGGTGTACGCGATTGTCGAGATGTCCCGCCGCGGTGCGCACCTCTGGATTCTGTGCGAGGAACCGTTGCCGGCGAAATGGTGCCGTATCTATATATACAATCTCGCCCTCCGGCTGGACGTACCGATCAAAGGAACATTCAAGCAGATTGACGGGATCGAGGTCTTTCCCCGACAGGACGAGATCGGCGCCGAGGAATTCGGGAACGCCATCCGTGGGCCCCTCGGTATTCATCGCGCCAACATGCACCGTTACTGGTTTGAGGACGCGCCCAGCAACCTCGACAACCAACTCCGGTACCTTCGCTCGGTGAAACGTCTGACGGCGAAGGAACTTGAAATCTTTACCGATGGTCTGTCCATCCCGGAGTCTGCATGTAGCCGTCCGGTCATCGAAAGACCCCCGATAGACAGCACTCGGCCCGGATTCCAGATCCTGCGCCACGTCAAGGTACGTGCCAAGCGAAGCGGCAATTACTGGACGCAATGCCCGTCGTGCGCGCAGCAGGGCCGTGACCGGGCGATGGACAACCTCGCCATTTCGATCACCGATCCCCGTTTCTACAAATGCTGGGCCGGCTGCACTCGCGAGATGATCCGCGAGGCTCTGGGCGAGCCGGTTCCTCAACATAAGCGCC
>Ga0206941_10224_pt1 | contig 15480 bp, 15 predicted proteins | sample Alteio_BWOrgHeat_9_FD_153251 | JGI IMG/M metagenome (GOLD analysis project Ga0206941, IMG submission 153251) | Enriched cells from forest soil in Barre Woods Harvard Forest LTER site, Petersham, Massachusetts, United States -... | ecosystem: Environmental > Terrestrial > Soil > Temperate forest >...
ACGATGAGCCCCCGACCGTAGTCGGTCCCTGGACTGTTTCCTTCGTGGCCCGACTAGCTGTTGGGACCAGCATTACTGGAGCGCGTCTGCATCCGGGTCGCGCGTCATCCCTGCTCGGCATACCTGCATCGGAATTGCTCAACCAGACAATCCCCATTGCCGCTGCCAAGGGCGCCGTGCAACACATGCGACTTGAGAAGGTGATTGAGCAGCCTGACGCCCGAGCCAGACGATCCGCCCTCGCTCAGGTTCTTTTCACCTCGATTGGATATTCCGCTCCCTACGATCAGGCCATCTCGGCCAGTATCCAATGGCTCTCACGCCATCCCAAAGGCAGTATCAGACAATTGAGTCACTCGGTTGGGATCAGCGAACGTCAGCTTCATCGGCGGTTTTCTGCCGCCATTGGCTACGGTCCAAAGATGTTTCAGTCGGTGCTGCGTTTCCAGCGTCTTCTCAAGACCGCGCGCGAGATGGGCACCGAGCAGGGCCTGGCAGATCTTGCCGTGAACACCGGCTACGCTGATCAAGCACATATGACGCGTGATGTTCACCGCCTTGCCAACCTCCGACCGACTGAACTGCTCCGTTCCGCCGAATCCACCCTGCAATTGTCCGATTTGTTCAAGACATGAAATGCCGTGCCCGATAGCCTCCACTGCATTAAGGAAACTCGCCGAGTGGCTCCAATCGCAGTTTCGCTTTATATCTGCCTGTACCTCTCGCAAGCCGGACATTCGCTTCAGCCGGAACACGAACCAGGCTCGGTGGGGTAAAACGACGAGACGTCAACGGTTGCCACCGTCGAATCTCGAACCATCACCGTTCGCATCGGCCGCCCTTTTGACCAGGTGTACGATTTCCTCGCCGACCCGAAGAACTGGAACCAATGGGCGCACGGACTTGGTAAATCGATACGACAATCGAACGACGGATGGATTGCCGACTCGGATGGCGGAGTAATCAAGGTTCGATTCACGCCGCGGAATAGCTTCGGCGTTGTCGATCATTACGTGATCCGGCCGTCGGGAGAACGGGTGTATGTCCCATGCGGCTGATTGTCAGCGGCCAGGGCTGCGAACTCTTATTTACCTTATTCCGCGACCCTCAAATGTCCGACCAGCAGTTCGCGGCGGATGCGGGATACATGCAGCGAGACTTGGACGGCTTGAAATCTTTGCTGGAAAAGTGACGGCGCGCCCTCCGACCTGACTCGATCCCGATCTCCACACCGGAGCGACAACGAAGAGCCAAAACGCTATGACCATACTTCGCATCTGTCGGTTCGCTATCATGCTGGGGGTAATCGCCACCAGGCGGCCGGTGGGTCCCCAAGACGCTGAAAGGCGTCCGCCCGGCGCTCTCCCAACACTTGCAAACGTGTGCCTGATTACGAACAAACGTGTGCCTGATTACGAACGACATGAAGCGTCTCGTAGGTTTCTACGAGCCCATCCTGGCGTTGAAAGCAAGGTGGTCAGGACAAGACTATGCCCAGTTCCGAACAAGCGTTGGCGTGTTGGCGGTCTTCGCAGCTGGGGCCCAGGAGAATTATATTCCCGGTTCGGCTCAGGCAGCCGAGAACAGGAGCGTCATCCTGGAATTCAGCGTTGCCGACGTCGACCTGGAGTACCAGAGACTCCAGAACCTCGTTAAGGTCTGGGTCAAGCCGCCCACCACGCAGCCATGGGGCACGCGTTCCATTTACTTCCGCGACCCGGACGGAAATCTCGTCGATTTCTATACCCCACCCAAAAGGTAATCACAGAAACGCTGTCCCCAATGATCACCCTGCAAATGTCCGATCTGTTCAAGACGTAGTCATTCTTCTCTGAACTATCGTTTTGATGTATGACGAGAAGAGAACTCATCGCCGTGATCGCGGCTGCGGGAGCGGCTTTCACCGTGCGAAGGGGAGATGCCATGCAAGGATTGGAAAAGACCAGAATTCTGTTTATTGCGGGCTTTGGACCCATTGTTCGCGATCGAGATGCGAGCCGCAAGCTCTACGCCGAGGCCCTCGACATTCCTTTCAAAGAGGAGAGTGGGGGCTACCTCCATACGAATGCTCTTCCAGGTGCGAAGGAGTTCGCCCTTTGGCCGCTATCTCAGGCTGCGGAATCTTGTTTTGGCACCGGCACTTGGCCGGACACCTTGCCCGCGCCCCACGCCTGGCTCGAATTCGACGTGGATAGTGTCGAGAAAGCGACTGCGGAGCTTGAGTCGAGGGGCTACACAATGCTAATCAAGAACAAGAAGGAACCGTGGGGCCAGATTGTGAGCCGGTTTCTCGATTCTGATGGAATACTGGTCGGGCTTACCTGTACTCCGTCGATGCGAGAAAAGAAGTAGCCTAACTCATCGAAAGTAGCCGGATATGAATTTTGGACAGGTGAGCGCAAATTCCTTTTTGGCGGTGTGTTTCTGCGCAAGATTGCTTAACCAAGAACCCCAGGAGGTCCGCCTCGACACCATTGAAAAGCTCGAACTACAAAATCTGAAAGCGGATATCGTCAGCTATCTTGGGCGCGCAGCCGTGCATATTGAAAACACTGGACCGCGAGATTCCGGATACGGCGATGGCTTGGCAATTGTGCGGGGACTATCGCTCCAGGACGGCACGATTGAAGTGACCTTGTCTGGCGATACCGCACCGGATGCGCCGACGCAATTGCGCGGATTCGTTGGGATTGCGTTTCGTGTGAAGGATCGTTCGCATTTCGAGTGCTTTTACATCCGGCCCAAGAATGGACGATCGGAAGATCAGTTGCAGAGGAACCATTCGGCCCAATACATCTCGATTCCCGGGTTCCCATGGGATAAGCTCCGCAGTGAAAATCCAGGCCAATACGAGTCGTATGTCGACCTCGTCCCCGGACAGTGGACCAAATTCAAGATCCAGGTTAAGGGAAGGGCTGCCAGGCTATACGTCAATGGAGCATGGCAACCAACGCTGATCGTCAATGATCTTAAACAGCCTGTGTCGAACGGTGGAATTGCGTTCTGGGTGGGGCAAGGAACAATTGCCCATTTTGCCGACTTGAAAATCACACGTTGAGCCATGCTGCTGCTGCTGCCTTCATGTTACTGCGGGCGCCTCGATGTACGCGGACATGTGGGTGAAGATATCGTCGGCGCTGGCGCCTTCCACTGATTCACGAACGCGCAATATGTCATCAATCTCGGCGAAGCAGGGGTCGGACAACGGGTATGCATCAATGTCGCTGGAAGGCGGGTATGGACAGGAAGGCCTGGGCGCTGGCCGCCCTGGTCATGATCATCGCTTGCCACGGGGCCGGAAAAGAGGGCCATGTGCTGGATCGAGAAGAGCAGGAACAGGCGATTGCCGGGCTTCGCGATGCCTATGCCGCGTTCAACCGCGGTGATATCGACCGGGCGGTTGCGCCGCTCGATCCGAAGGTCGAATGGACTGAACCCACTGAGTTTCCCGGGGGAGGGACTTATCACGGGATCCAGGGAGTGAAGCAATACCTGACTCAATCCCGCGCTAGGGCAGCCAAGGTGATCAGCGAGCCGGAACAGTTTCTATGCTCTGGAGATCGGATTGTCGTTTTCGTTCATGCTCGCGTCCTGCTCCATGGCGCCAATCAATGGCAGGAGATCAACTTGGCCGACGTCTACACTTTCCGAGGCGGCAAGGCAATCGCGATGAGTGCCTTTGCGGACCGCAACGATGCGCTTCGTTGGGTCGGACTCGACAATCTCAAACCATGAATCTGTCACGGAATCTGCCACGCGCAGCGGAAGTGTTCGGTCTGCACTCGTGCTCGACACGTTCGAGGCGGGGTTGCGTATGCCGGGCCGTTCAACAGCGCGCTCGCGGCGACACCGTCATCGCCGCAGGCAGCGCTCATCAACGCTCGCTACGAGATGATGTCAGTCTATGAGACGTCCACTTTTCGAGCGCTTCAAACCCGGTAGTTCTAAGACTGACTTGCGGCTCAGCCATTTGCACCACACTGAGCCGCAATGTCAGGATGGTTGGCAAAGGATTGATTCTCGGAACCAGCGCCAAGAGTCACTCTGCCCCTACGTACGTCTTCATTGCGCGGGCTGAAACAGTTCGATCGGATTCCCGGATGGGTCGTCGAGCAAGATCTCGGATCCACCAGGTCCCCTCACAATATCGTTGCGAAAGTGCAGGTTGGCCTTACGAAGCCGACTCACCTCGGCAGGCAGGTCCAGCACATTGATAATGATTCGGTTCCAGCCGCCTGGCTCGGCTGGACGCCCATCTGACATCGGTTTGGCCGCTCCTCCCGGGCCAAAATGCGTACTCAGCACCAATTCCAGTTTGCCGCGCTCGATCAATGCAAAAGTCGGCTTTGATTCCTGCTTCACTTGAAATCCAAGATTTGTTGTATAAAACTTTACGGCCCGGTCAAGATCGTTGACCATGTATCGAACTCTCACTTTTTCCATTACCGATTCCTCCTTCGACTTTGCCCGTGCCGCAGATTGCAGCGGACCGATCAGGGCAATCGCCAAGATAAACGACATTTTCAAGATCATCATTTTTACCCTCCTGCCTCCGCTCTTCGGAATCCGAATCAAGCCAACTGGATGCGCAATTAGTTGGAGGTTGCCGGCCAGCGGTCCTCCACGGTTTCACCTTTCTCGACGAACGCTTGCAGCCAGCCCAATATGCGCGGCCAACCACGGAAGCTCATTTTCACTTCGGCATGAGCAGCAAGCCCACTGTGCCGGTGCCGGAGCAGGGTGCCTTTGTCCGTCGGCTGCAACTCCCAACGGACCACTGTTTTCACTTGTGCGGCCCAACTGGCCACCCAAGTCTGCACAAGAAGGCGTGGCGGATCGACTTCAACGTATTCGCCAGTGGCCTCAAAGGGACGACCCTGGCCATCGAAACCGGTGCTCCGCCACGTTCCGCCGGCGTGTAAGTCGCACTGATAATGCGTGCAACGGAAACTCTGCCCCGCCCCTTGACCGCCCCACCACTTCACCACCAGCTCGGGCGCGGCTTGGGGCGCGCCTTCTCACCGCGGAGATCGTGATCTTCGAGTTCCTCTACTGGATTCCACCACATCTCTATCGCGGGCTTAACAATCACTTAAATGGGGCAGGCAACGCGATCTCCGTCGCATTGGCCGGCGCCAGCTGGGTCGTCTCCGATTCCATCTGCCAGGCCGTCAAACGCGCCCTCTCACACCGAATCCGCCATCGAAGTCAGTACCGCCGTCTGAGGGGCAAGCGGTCATTTACTCCCTACTGGCTGCACTCTCTCTCCTGCCGTTCACCCAGTTCGTCAAAGAATTCCGCCAGCCGGTCAAGATCTGCTTCTCGCGAGTATGTGCTTAGCACAATCTGAATTATGGATGGAGGTCAACTGTGAAAAAAGCCGTGCTGATGCTGGTTGCAACCGCAGCAGTCCTGACATTGAGCGCCTCTTACGGAGCGGAATCGGCGCAATTCCCCGACAGCTTTCGACGCTGGGTACACGTGGGCACCGGAGTCATCATGCCCGGTGCTAACCCGCAACTGATGAGCGAAGAAGGAATGCACCACATTTTCGCGAATGAGAAGGCGGTCAATGGCTACTCATCGGGTGACTTCGCTGATGGCTCGATTATCGTTTACGAGCTGCGCGAAGCGCAGCAGAAGAATGGAGTGATTTTCGAGGGGGATCGCAAACGAGTGGACTTCATGATTAAGGACTCGAGCCTCAAGAGCACGGGGGGATGGCGATTCGAACGGTTCTGGGGCAACGACCAGGCACAGAATGCTGTGCCGGACTCAGGAACCTCGTGCTTTCAGTGCCACTCGAAAGCGAATGCGCACGGATTCGTGTTCAGCCAACTCCATTGAGCGACTCTGGAACGTTTGATCGCACACTTGAAATGTGCGTTCTTGTCGTCATGCTGAAACATTGGGAATCCTCCTGCGGAAGTGAATCATGAACTCCAATAAGAAAATAAGGATCCTCCGGCAGTGGGGTACCAGACCGAAGGTCTGGACAATCAGGTAAGGAACAGGGGTCGAGTGCCGCGTTTAAGCTGGAAGAGCTTCGCGCGTTGGCAGTTAAGACCGATGGCTCACTGATGCCTTTCCAAGCTCGTCCGGCAGTGTGGTTCTGGGCCCCGTGCTCAGTACAGTGATGACGTCACCGCTTTTCGCTCGTTGAGAGGCTGACGATCTCGTTTGAGAGACTACCTTTTTGCACGGCTCAGGCCGACGCAGCGGGACAGACAAGGAGATGTCATGTTCAAGCAGCGCAACAAGGCTGTCAGCCTGCCCGTGATCGAACCGAATGCCGCAGGAATCGATGTGGGTGCGACGGAGATCTTCGTGGCCGTGCCCGCGGATCGCGATCCAGAGCCGATCCGGTGCTTCCCTACATTCACCGTCGATTTGGAAAGACTGGCGGATTGGCTTCAGCAGTACCATATCCGAACCGTAGCCATGGAATCAACCGGCGTCTATTGGATTCCGCTGTTCCAGATTCTGGAGAAGCACAAGATCGACGTGCGATTGGTCAACGCGCATCACGTCAAGAACGTCCCGGGCACGAAGACCGATGTTTCCGACTGCCAGTGGATTCAGCACCTTCATTCCGTGGGACTCTTGCGCGGGTCCTTTCGTCCCGACGACGAAATTTGTGCGATCCGTTCGTTGTGGCGTCATCGCGACAACCTCATTCAGTTGGCCACCCTTCATCTTCAGCACATGCAGAAGGCGCTGGACCAGATGAACCTGCAGATCCATCACGTCATCAGCGATCTCGATGGAACTACCGGTCTAGCCATCATGGACGCGATCCTGGCCGGAGAACGCGATCCGCACAAGCTGGCTCAACTGCGTCACCCGCGCATTCGCGCCAGCGAGGAGACCATCATGAAGTCACTCGTCGGCGATCACCGTGAGGAGCACCTGTTCACACTCCGCCAATCACTCAAAGCCTATCGGTATTACCAGGAGTTGATCCAGGAAGTCGACGCGCAGGTGAAGCAAATGATGCAACGGCTTCCCTCTAAAGTTGCCGAGGGCGAAGAGCCTCCCCAAGGAAGCAAACGCCGCGCGCGCAAGACTCCCTGGAGGAATGAACCGCCGCAATTGCGCGAGGATCTTTATCGGGCATTTGGAGTGGACCTCACCGAGGTGCCAGCAATCAACTCCCTGACGGCGCAAATGCTGCTCACCGAAATCGGTCCGAATCTCGACCGATTCCCGACGGCCGCCGCCTTCTGCTCCTGGTTGAGGCTATGCCCAGACCCAAAGATCAGCGGCGGTCAGGTTCTATCCTCACGAACCCGCCCAACCAAGAACCGCGCCGCCCTCGCCCTGCGCGTGGCTACACAGGCGCTATACCACAGCGACAGTTTCCTCGGCGACTACTTCCGTCGCATGAAAGCCCGCATGGGCACTCCGAAGGCCATGACCGCTACTGCCCATAAGCTCGCCCGGATTATCTATCACATGGTCACCACCCAACAACAATACGACTCCACCATCTTTCAAAAGCAGGAGGAGCGCCGGCGACACCAGAAATCAGCCAAGCTTCACGCACAAGCCCGAGAACTCGGATTCCAACTCGTGCCCATCAATTGTGTTCCTTGAGAGAGCCGGAGGCTTTCGGTTGCTGGCCCCTCGAAGGGGCCTAATCGCAACCGGTGAAAAGCAAAAGCAACTGCAACAGCCTGGAGCTCGTTCGACAATGAGCTTCGATAGAACCAAAACAACAGCCGGGGGAATACTCCCGGAATTCTCAAAGTTTGACTGCCTCCCCGGCAAAGCCGGGGGAACTCCCGGTTTCATTAGTCGCGACAGCGTGCTCAACTCACAGACATGAGCTGCGGTCTTTCGAAAAGGTTTGACATGACCAAGCCGACAATCAGAAGAGTTACGGATGCAGCAGCGAACAGATTCGCGGCACGTCCCATAGTCGCTTGTCCCTTTCGCGAGCGGGATAACACCGCCGTTCCGGCCCGTATGACCGCCGACTCTGACCTTTAACGAAGTCTCGCCAGTCCCGGTGATTCGCCTCAAGGTATGGGGAAGAGTCGCCCACAATCCGGCCGCTACCCTGTCAATGACTGCATCGATCTGCCAACAGTTAAGATCTCCAAATCTAGAACCCCCCTAAAACTTGAATAATCTATCGTGCCGGACTCGGTCACGGCATTCTGCGCGATGCCAGCTGTGGCCAGGCTAGCAGCCGCTGCCAGCGAAACATGCGAGTTTCCATCGATTCTGCAACGGGCACTTCTTCCTTGGGGTTCCTGCGTAGAGGGTGGGATATCTGGTTCTTGAACCTCTGAATGAAGCCAGAGAAGCTCTATCCTGAATCTCTGCGTGCTGATTATTTACCTCCTGACCCATTTTCACTGATCAAAAAAGACCAGGTGCCAGGAAATGGGATTTCGAAACCCAAAGCTCTGGCGATCGTTGGACACCGCGAAGTTAGATTCTGAGCGAGCCGGTCCGCCTCCGCAAATGGCCCCTCGCTCGATGGGGAATGATATGTCTTTGACCTGTATCTGACGCGTCCACGGGACAGCCACGAACGTCCGTTCGTGAATACGCGTATGCATCCGTCGCGGCGGCTTCGATCAAGTCGGCCAGTGTTTACGAAATGTTCGCATCGCCTGGACGAAAACCGGCTCCACCACGATCAGGGTGTAATCCCTCCCCACGGGTCCTACAAAGAAACTTCATTTAGCAACCCGCTTCTCCATCTGGTGTACGATGGCCTCGAAGATTAATAGGAGGCTTGATGGCGTCAGCCCCGGCCAACCTGGCCGCCGATTCGGTGCGTCCTCTCGAAGTTGATGCCCTCGTCAAGAGCTTTGGTGCGATAAAGGCCGTCTCCGGCGTCTCCCTTGAACTGTTAGGCGGCGAATGCCTCGGCCTCCTCGGGCCGAACGGAGCGGGCAAGAGCACCGTCATCCGCGCCATCGTTGGTCGCGTAATTCCAGATGCGGGTCGCATTTCCGTCTTCGGCTCCGCCGCCGGCTCAGCAGAGGCTCGTGCCGCTCTTGGCTGGATCCCGCAGGATCTGGCCGTCTATCCTCGCCTCACCTGTAAAGAGAACCTGCTCTCTTTTGGCCGCTATCACGGACTGTCGGGCCGCAAGCTCACCGAGTCCGTTGCCTGGTGTCTCGACTGGGCTGCACTCCAGGATCGTGCGGGCGAACTCGCGAAAAATCTCTCCGGCGGTATGAAGCGCCGGCTCAACATGGCTGCTGGCATCATTCACCGGCCCCGCGTCGTGCTCATGGACGAGCCGACGGTTGGCGTTGACCCGCAGTCGCGCATTCGCATATTTGAGATGATCGAAGCGCTCCGCACCGCGGGGACCGCGATCGTTTATACCACACATTACATGGAAGAGGCCGAACGGCTCTGCGATCGCATCGCCATCGTAGACCATGGTCGCATCATCGCTCTCGGCACTAATGAGGAACTGGTCTACACCGCATTCGCTTCGCGCAGCCAGGTGACGGCGCGCTTTGCCGGAAGCTCGCCCGAAATCGCCGCCTGGGTCGAACGTCGCGGCGGCAAGATGGTCGATTCGGCCGCCCTGTTTACCATCGCAAGCTCAATTGAGATCGCCGGACTCCTCGAAGACGCCGCCAAGGATGGCCTCGAGCTGGCCGATGTTTCCCTCCGCCGCCCCAATCTTGAATCCGTCTTTCTGCACCTCACCGGAAGGGAGCTACGCGATTGATCTTCGCCATCGTTCGTACCGCTATGGCGGCGCTCCGCAGGGACCTCGCTGCTCTTGCCCTGAGCTTCGTGCTGCCCCTCGCCTTCTTCAGTATCTTTGCCGTGATCTTCGGTGGTCAGCACGATACCGTTCCGCGCATCAAGGTAATTGTGGTCGACCAGGATCAAAGTGCCGCATCGCACCAACTCGTGAGTGGCCTGGAGCGCGACGGCTCGCTAGCCGTCAGCACACGCCCCGCGTCAAAAGCCAAGGAGCCGCGGCCTCCTGAATTCAATGCTGCTACCGCTGAGGCTGCCGTCAAAGCTGGCGACGTGTCTGTTGCACTCGTCATTCCACAGGGGTGGGGGCAGAACCCTGTGTCCTTCGGTTCCGCAGACCGCGACCCCGGCATTGAACTGCTGAACGACGCGAGCGACTCCATTGCCCCGCAAATTGTCGCCGGACTGCTGCAAAAAACTGCCATTACGGCCATGCCTTCAGTGATGGCGGAAAAAGGTACGCAATACACCGAGCAATTCATCGGCGGATTTAGTCCTGAGCAGCGCAAACGCGCTGAAGCCAATGTGGCGCAACTGCGGAAGTTTGCAAACACGCCTGCCACCAGTGGCTCGGAAACGTCGCCAGCAGGGCCATCGAGCGCCGGCCTGATTGCAGTCCATGCGCGTTCCGTGATGGGCCAAAGTCAAAATAAGAACATCATCTCGTTCTATGCCGCAGCCATCGGCGTCATGTTTCTTCTTTTTACCGCCAGCGGCTCAGCGGGCGCCCTGCTCGATGAAGCTGAGAGCGGCGCTCTCGACCGCGTGCTGAGCTCGCGTGTCACTATGACCGCGCTGCTGGCCGGAAAACTGACCTTCAATATGTTGCTGGCATTTGCGCAGCTCATCGTGATGTTCCTCTGGGCGTGGGGTGTCTTTCACCTCGACTTCTTCAGTCATATCCCCGGCTTCGTGGTGATGGGGATTTGTACTGCCTTTGCGGTGGCCGCCTTCGGCATATTGCTTGCCAGCATCTGCCATACCCGCGCGCAACTGGGTGCTGTTTCCACGCTTCTTATCCTGATTATGTCGTCGATCGGCGGCAGCATGTTCCCCCGCTACCTGATGCCTCCGGCCATGCAGCATGCCGGATTGTTTACGATCAATGCCTGGGCCATCGACGGTTTCACAAAAGTCTTCTGGCGCGATCTGCCCGTTACCGCACTCTGGCCGCAAATCGCGGTTCTCCTCAGCATCGGTACGGCGCTCTTTTTCATCGCTCGGCGCATAGCTCGCAGGTGGGAATTCGCGTGAAGCGCAGCCTCCTGATTCGTCGCACAGATCTCCCTTGCAATGGTTAGTGATTTTAATTTCTTCAACAAGTTGCCCTGGTTGGTGTTGAAAACAATCAATTCTGCGAACCGTGACCAATTCCGAGTCGGTGCTAAACGGCCCGGAGCGCGGAAAGTAGTCCTTCCGCTGGAATGCCCGACACTGCTGTGGTTAATCCTCCTTCTTCAGGCTCTTTGGGCGCATCCTGCGGAAAAATGTGGGTACGGAGATACCGAACTGTCTCGCCAGCTCGGCGGCGGTGAACTTGCCACCGTCCCACAAAGCACGCATTCCTTCATCCTGTTTTTTCGTCGTCTGGTCCCGGATTCGCCCCGGACGAGAGAGGTCATCACCAAGTGCTGTCCATCCCTTGGAGCGGTGCAAAGAGAACCGCGGCTTTCTCTCACTCCGTCCGCAATGCTTGCATTGGCTCAATCGACGCTGCGCGCCTCGCCGGCACCAGCGCTGCGCATGCTGCCACTAGCGTCATCGCCGCAATGGATAAGGCAAAACTCGCCGGATCGAACGGCGACATTTGGTACAACATCGACGTTAGTTGCTTCGCTGCAAAATACGTCAGGGGAATCCCCGCGGCGATTCCTGCCAGCAGCACCCAGAGGCTCTCGCGCAGCACCATGGACAGCACCTGCATGCGGCTTGCGCCCAGCGCCATGCGCACGCCGATCTCGGTCGTGCGCCGGCTCACGCGGAATGAGTGTATTCCATAGAGTCCGGTCGCCACCAGCAATGCCGCCAGCAGCCCGAAAAATCCACCCATCGCAGCAAACATCCGCTGTTGTTCATAGGATTTCTCGAACTGCTCCTGCTGCGTCATGGGCTGCTCAAGCGGGACATCGGGATAAATTCCGGCGACGAGCTTTCGCATCTCCGGCAGTAACGCCATGGCGTCACCCCGCGCGCGCACTTCAATACTCATCGTGCCCAGCGAGTCATCCTGCATCGCTGCGGTAAAGGCCATCGGACGCGGGGTCTCGTCCACGGTTCGGTATTTGCTGTCGGCCACGACACCCACAATAATCGCGGGATTCTGCTTCCAGATCTGATGCCCGATCGGATTCGTGTGCGCAAAGTAGCGCGTCACCATGGTCTCGTTTACGACCGCAACGCGCTGCGTTCCCTTCACATCCCGCTGGTCGATGTCGCGTCCGGCAAGAATCGGCGCGCCCAGTGTCTTGAAGAAATCGGGACCGACAGCGTTCCAACGGAGGTTCGCGCCCTTCTGGAGCACTCCATCGGTGATCAGCACGTCGTTGTTGCTCCATCCCGACCCCGGCCGGTTTGCCGCCATGGACACCGACTCGACTCCCGGTGTCTGGCGAATATGTTCGAGCAAGTTGCGATAGAAGGAATGGGTGTCGGTCCCCCCCTGCGGCGCCACACCAAACGCGAGCACGCTTTCGGCCTGTATGCCAAGGTTCTCTGTTGCGTATTTGTGCAGGGTACGCAGCAGCAGGCTTGCAGCCATCAGCAGAACCAGCGACACAGCAACCTGCGCAGCGATCACGATTCGTCCGCCCAGGACTCGTCCACGCGTGGCCGTAAAGTTTGATGTATTCGAACGCAACACTCCGGCAACCGGCGCACTCACCGCGCTCCACAGAGGCACAAGCCCGAACGCCAGTGCAGCCGCGCAGGAGACGGCCAGCGTGAACAGGAGTACAGTGCGGTCGGGGCTGAGCCCGGTCTCTATCTCTGACCAAGCCGCCAGTGCGCTCGTGGCCAGGAGCGCAAACAGCCATCCAAGCAATGCTCCCGCAGTGACCAGCAACAGGCTCTCGGCCAGTAGCTGCCGCAAGATCGTCGCCTTTGTCGCGCCGAGGGCCATTCTCAAGCTGAACTGACGCTGGCGCACCGCATTCCGCGCCTGCACCATCATCGCAACGTTGGTGCAGGCGATCAGCAGCACCATCGCCACGAGCCCCATGAGGATACGCACCGGCTCGCGATAAGAATCGTTGTAACCGGCGATGCCACGCGCCGGCACGAAATCGAGCAGCGGCTTCCACACCTTGGGGTCGATCTTGCCCAACGACTGCGTGACGACTTCGCCGAAGGTGCCCGACAGCGCCTGCCCAGCCTGTCGCGGCGTCACGCCGCTCTTGAGCCGCGCCACCATCCGCAGGCACCACCACCGCAGCGAGCCATAAAGGGTTTCGTCTCCCTCGGCAGTGCCCCAAGCGTTCAGCTCCGACCGGTTTTGCAGCGGGATCCAGAAATCGGTGGAGGTGGCCGGCTCGATGCCATTGAATCCATGCGCAGCGATGCCCACGACGGTCAGAGGCACGCCGCGCACGTAAAGCGTGTGTCCGAGCACCCCCGGATCGCGAGCAAAACGCCGTGTCCAATAGTCGTAGCTAATGACCGCGATCGGCGCGTGGTTCTTCTCATCGTCAAGCGAGAATCCCCGCCCGCGCTCGATGCGCGCGCCCAATCCGGAAAAGAAGTTGCCGCTCACCTCTTCGCCTTCGGCATCCTCGGGCAGTTCGCCATAACGCACAGGCACGTTCCCCGTAAAGCTCAACGGCACATAACCGATCAGTTCCTCGAAGACGTCGCTGCGCTGGCGGAAGGCCTCGAATGTCGCTTCTGAAAACGAGGTATCGCCTTCGCCCGTATTCCAGCCTCCCGGCGCTTGGTTCTCGCCGCCGCCAATGTGAACATAAGAGAGTCCCTCAGGGCGGCTCACCGGCAGCAGTTGCATCAGGACAGCGTTCATCACGCTGAAGACGGCCGTGTTGGCGCCGATGCCCAGCGCCAGCATCAGCACCACGATCAGCGAGAATCCCGGCGATTTGCGGAGTTGGCGAAGTGCGTAGCGAAGATCGCGAACGAGGTTCCTCATCTGGCCTCCGGAGTGCAGCACATGGAACTATATTTGTCGCACCCCGACGGCCAAACCGGACCCGCTCTAAGTGCTTTGTTTCAATGAATTCAGACGCGTTCGCCAAGCGTTTCCATTGTCCGCAATCACAAAGTACTGTCCAGAAACGGACGATCCCGTGTCAGCCGTTCGCAGCTCCAGAAGAAGAGCGACCTCGCCGCCGCACTACTCGCTGCCCACGTGATCGAGTGATGTCTCCGTGTAAACCTCGAAGTGTCGGACATGGACCTCCATTTCAATCAGGTAGTCGGGGTCGAAGTCATAGTACTTGGCAATATCGTAGTTGTCCCCAGCGAACCGTTTGATGGCGTCCGTGTCTTCCCAGAACGTCAGCATCTCCAAATGGGTTACATCTGCTTCCGTGCGACGCAAACACCACGCGCCACGATTTCCACGCGTCGCCAGATACTCGGGAAGTGCAATTCGCCGCATGAGGTCCAAGTAATCATCACCTTTAGAAACGGGAACCATACCGTGCCATATTCGAGCGATCATCCGATCCTCTCATCACCATCAACGTAAGGTTAGACGGTAAGACACTTGATTGGCTCAGGGGCTGTAGTGGCAGAGCCTTTTCTCGAGACAATGGCCTGATTATCCCTTGCGCCGCATTACCGTCCCTACGCAATCTACGGCCAGCCTCGAATGATCTCCGAGGCGAAAGCCTGAGAAACTCCGAATCGTCCACCACTCGCCCGAACTCTGAAAATATGGGGCTCGAAGAGCCTATCCGAGATCGTCCCTTGAGAATCGAAATCCAACTGAGTCCTTGACATCGATTGTCGGTTGTCTACCATCGTGACAAGTTGAGGGTAGATTGTCTTCTATGGCAAAACAGACACAGCAGCGGACTGGACTTCTCCAAGGAACACTCGACAGTGGCCGCCTTCCCCGCAACTCCCCATGGCACGGTCCTCGAGTTCACCATGAGCTCCGCCGACAGCAAGTTTTATCCCGGCATCATGCGCGACCCAGGCCCCCTCGGCACGCCCGACCCAAACGATCCCGCCAAGATCATCGTCACCAGCAGTCATCCCGCACCCTGGAATCGCAAGGTTGGCGTCTACGTCCCCAGTGCCTACGTCCCCGGCTCCATCGCGCCCTTCATCGTCGGCGCCGACGGCATCGACCGCTCCCTCTTCACGGCGCTCGACTCTCTCATCGCTGCGCACAAGTTGCCCGTGATGATCGGCATCTCCATCGCCAACGGCGGCGGTGACGCGCAGGGCAGCCAGCGCGGCCTCGAGCACGACACCATGTCCGGCCGATACGCCGAGTTCGTCGAGCAGGAGGTTCTGCCCCTCGTGGAAGCCCAGGCGCACGTCAAGCTCACCCACGATCCCGACGCCCGGGCCGCCACCGGCGGCAGCTCCGGCGCCGCGTGACTCCGCGCCGCGCTATCTGATCTTCGATCGCGGCGCGAGCTTCAATGACGATGTGGTTGATACGATCAAGAGCTTTGGTATTCAGCCCAAGCGAACGAACGCCGGCGTATTCTTCACTTCAACGTGACCAGGCAACCGACGAGCGCGTGGGTAGTCCAGCAATTGCGGGAAGCGTTT
>Ga0206941_10225_pt1 | contig 15355 bp, 14 predicted proteins | sample Alteio_BWOrgHeat_9_FD_153251 | JGI IMG/M metagenome (GOLD analysis project Ga0206941, IMG submission 153251) | Enriched cells from forest soil in Barre Woods Harvard Forest LTER site, Petersham, Massachusetts, United States -... | ecosystem: Environmental > Terrestrial > Soil > Temperate forest >...
GTCAAAGTTATTAGTTGGTATATTTATTGTTCTTTTTTCTTCTATGAGCTTTACGAGTTTTGCTCTCAATCACTCTGAGATAGAAGGTGAACTTACGCGAATGTCTTCTAAGGACACGTTTGGTTTTGAGTTTGTGATACTTGAAAAGGATGGGAACTTTGTTTACGTGTTGGGAGAAGCTCATTTGAAGAACTTTTTCCAGAAGAAACAAGGGGCTGATCTTGTCGCTTTGTTTCCTCTTATTGCTTTCGAGCAGGTTCCCAAAAATGAACTGAATAAAGTGATGTCAAAAGTAAGTACCGAACAGTGGATGGTTATTACGTTCTACAAGAGTGTATTGACCTATCGCATTCCTACATTCCTGTTTGGTTTGTACGCTTCTACAATAATCGATGCTATAGATAATGCAGATACTGTGATCTCTCCTGATTCCGAATGCTATGAAGAAGAAGTTCTCAAGGCACTTGCGCAATTTAACCCCGAACAGATGCGTCTAGCTATAGGATTGGAAGGTGGAGATGAAATTAAAGATGTTCAAGACAGTTCTAGATATACTTTTGATGCAAGAAATCCCCGAATGGCCAGCAATATAGAACTCGTCTTCAATAATATTCCAGCTTTCAAAAATTCAAGTTTGCTTGTCATCGTAGGTAGAAGTCATTTAGACGGTCTTAGTTCCGAAATGCAAAAACGGAATTTCACTGTTTGTAATTCAAAAACAAAGCTAACGGAATCTAAGGAAAAAGCAAACATAAGAGCTTTTACAAATTTTGTTCCATTCGGAGTTCTTATTTTGGTGCGTTATTGTTTAAGGTATCCTGAATCTTTAAAAGGTTTATCGCTTTCGTGGTTAGCTTTTCGTGCAAGTATGGAAATCACGAATGCTATTTACTATTCCCTAGAAAGCTTTTTTAAAACGAATCAGATTGAATTTCGCTAATCTGAAAACTCCCGCAACAGAACGGGTTGTAACATAGGTTGGATTATAGTCATCTTGCAAAAGTCCGAAATTCATCAGAGTTTCCAAATCTGCATACGACGCCTTTAGAATCCTCTTACTCGTATCCAAAATGAGCACTTCAGACAAAGCATCATTATATGCGAAAATAACAAAATAATGCCATATTAGAGCATCAAAGGTAACGAACGTTATAAGAGGATTTTTTTCATCAATTGCCTGTTTGATTTCGACGAGAATGTTTTTGAAATCATGACCCGAAATACGATTTATTTTGAACCCAAGTTGAGGACCGATTTCTTTGAGATGATCTTCCAACCAATGAGGCAAGGCTCCTGCCTCCGCTCCAGCAAGCCACAGAATATACGGACCAAGACCTGCAAGAATAAGTGCACCTGAAATTGCAGCTTTGCTTACGAAAGAACCCTGTGATTGAATTCCAACCAAAGCTCCCATAAATACACTCGCTATACTTGAACCATGCCCTGATTGTGTTCCGGGATAACCAAGACTTTTTGGGAAACCATGGGCAAAGGCTTCATATTCTTTTTCGAATTGATCGGAATTTGCATCCCGACATTTTTTTCCTGCACAAAAATCCAAACCCATCAGTAACAGAGACCTAGCTGCAGAATTGGGACCACAAGACCATTCCACGAGGGAAGGTGGGCCATATCGTTGAGAAGGGATTTCCATTCCCTTTTGCACATTTTCAATGGGAATAATTTTCCAAGAAGAATTTCTATAGAATGAGTGCAGTTGATCATCATAGTGATACCTATAGACCCGACCTTCTGCTTTTCCCCTCTCATTGTCCTCTGCTTTTACAGTGGAAGGAGTGGAGAATACGGTGAAGCTTATGCAAAATAAGAGAATTTTAAACATGGTTCTCTCCACAAACAAAATTTTATGAAAACAGGCACTCTTATAGTCTATTTGAAACAACAGATTCTCGCAAACCAAGGATTATATTGAATGGACTTACTTGGCCTAATAATGAGGAGCATGTTCAAATTAGCTTTTAATCGATACGCACAATCTGACTTAGAGTTGGTTGTAGACCCTCGATATTGTTTCATTTGTATTTTGTATGCTGATTGGAACTACTGAAGGCATCTGAATTTCATCAGAACCAGGGGGGTGTATTCGTTCTGAAAAAAATTCAAACCAACTCAATATATTTTGTTCCTGCGGATGCAAAAGAGGAAGCAATTCATTTTTAAATCGAGCAAAGGAACTTATGGATTCAAACGGATTATTTAATTTCAAGGTTCTTACAAACTCCAACGCTTTTTTATAGACTTGGTTAAGGAATTCTATGGGATGTTCATGAGGTAGTTTCTTTTTTTGAAAGTCAAATTTTACATCACTGAAAATGCTAAAGTAAAGACGTCTCCGAATCAGCTGTTGATCTATATCGGCAATGATGAAGTCATAGAGATGGTCTTTGAATTTCTCAAAAAAACTCAAAAATCCTAAGAGATCAGGTGAGCGATCAGTGCATGCATCTACGTTAAGTATTTCAAAGGTCGAGAGTGACAGACTAATAAATGCAGCAAGCAGTTCTTCCGGGGATTCTATGTTATTTTTTTTCAGAAAGTCGCTAACAATGGAATCTTCAAACTGCGTTAAAATGGAATCTTCTTTGTTCGGTAAATTCTCAGCCGCGAAGGCAGATTGATTCCAAAAGGAAAATAGAAAAGCAAATAGACAGACGAAGTACCGAACCATAGAATTTCCTTAGCATAAAATTAAAAAATCTCTTATCCTCATTGCGAACAATCAAGAACAACTTTTTTCAGCAAGGGGATCTCGAATGCGGTTTAGCATCTGGCATCGAAAAAGTAAAATTGTATTGTGTCTAACTCTTGGGCTTTCCTTTTCTAAAGCGAAGGCGGAAACTCAGTTCAGTTTATTCACCTACAACGTCCAAATGCGCCCTGTCTTGGATAACAACAGCTACAAAGGATCACGTATTTCGCCACAGCTGAATCTTTACGATATTGTTGCCATTCAAGAAAGCTTTGATCAGAAAAATACTCTGATGAGTGCGGTGACACATCCTTATCAAGCACATTTTACGGATAAACGGTATTTTTTCACTTTTGTAGATTCCGGTCTATCGTCACTATCGCGCTTTCCCATCAGTTCTACGAAAAAAGTGCACTATAGATCTTACGCAGGATTCCAAGATGCTATCGCTTCCAAAGGGATTTTAAAAATCAGTATTGAGATCGAAGGTCATACAATCGATGTGTACAATACTCACATGCAGGCAACGGGTGGTCGCAAAGGAACTGATGCACGTTTGGATCAAGCGGCACAACTCGTCGAATTTGTAAACAAGAACTCACCGACAACACATTCCGTCATTTTAATTGGTGACTTCAATATGGGTCCACCGCATGAAGGAAAGATCTATCGCAATGTTCATGACATTAAATCAAGTTATGCATTTCAGATGGTGCTTGATAATTTGAAACTCACAGATATGTTTCATACTCTTGATTACAAAACAGACTCTTTAGACCGTATTATGTTTCGTAGCGCTTGTGGGTATTCTTTGAAAGCAACTTCGTTTAGAAAAGACTATGATCGATTTAAGGGGGATGCAAACGATGATTTGAGCGATGGACTTCCTTTGGTGGGAATGTTTACTCTTAAAAAGTCAGGCGAAAATTGTACTGCTGAACCTTTGATCTCTTCGAATCCTAAAGATGGAGATGTTCGACTCTTTAGAAGATGCGCCTATCAAAGTGCGTGGCTTGGTGTTCAAGCAGGGAAGGACGTCGATCTGCATGTATCACGTTTTCTAGAGAATAAAGTTTATTCCGTGCAAGTGGGTGAAGGTACTCGTGCTCTTCTCTTAGAAAATAAAGACGGAAACGGAAAACAAGCTTGTCTAAAAGAAAGTGTTCCATGTCTTGGCAGAGGGGGAAAATTGGAATTTATAAAAACGAGATTCGTTAAAGTGTATTCCGAAAATGATCCTGATCTACCTGAAATTTGCCTTTAAAAACTCTTGCGCCCTGTTTTTGCAGGGAATTTTGTAAAATTGTTAAGCTGTTCATTTTTATAGCAAAAAACCTTGCCGTTTTGGTTTATAAGTGCTATAATCATTCTCTTTTCCCACTAAATTTAGAGGACCTTTATGAAAAAGTTTATATTCCTTTTCACCCTACTTTTTTCTCTTCCAAGCTTTGCTTCTTCGCAGTGTGTTGATTCCTGCAAAGAGCGTTTTCAAAACGATGCTGAATTTCTCCAAGCTTGTGAAAGCGACTGCAACAAAGAAACTATTCAGACACTTAAGACAGGAGCAGGAGTTGTTTCCGCTTTTATGAGTCTTGTTATGATCGTAAATAATATGGAACGCATTCAAAGAGAACTTCCACAGCATCCCCATTTCGCAGTTGGGTTTAAATTGGTTTTCTTCACTGCATGTACATTTGCGCTTCCGCTTGCTTATATGGCATTTGGAGGAAATTTTCGAAGCGATATGCCTGTCTATACTTCTTATGATGGATGGCAATAAGGATTCGCAATCCCCATTGCGATCCTCCCCCTTGCGAGCTTTTTCCTAAAAACAAATTTGATTTTTTTCCCTTCTCGTATCAGAATCGACACACAATAATTCAAAACAGTTCAAGAAACTTCCAGCTTCGAGAAAGGAAACACTAATGCCTTTAGGCTTTACGCAAGATTCCATCGACACGAATGCTTATTCTCTTTTTGCAAGACATCTCGAAACCTATGCTGTCGCTATGTTGGATATTCACGGTAATGTGCTCAGCTGGAACAAAGGAGCTGAACGTATTAGTGGCTACAAAGAATCCGAAATATTGGGAAAGAACTATTTTTCGTTTCTATCTGTGGACGAAGAGCGTGAAAGTGGAACTCCCGAAAAGGAACTTAGAATAGCGAGTACCAAGGGAACTTACGAAGCAGAAGGTTGGCGTGTGCGCAAAGATGGCACTCGTTTTTGGGCGAACCTCGTTATCTTCCCCATCTATGATATAGATCATCACCATGTAGGATTTGGAAAATTACTACGGGATGTAACAGATTCAAAAAAAGCAGAGAAAAAATTTCGAGATCTTCTGGAATCCGCTCCTGATGCCATCGTCATTGTGAACCGTTATGGAAACATCGTCATCGTCAATGCACAAACGGAAAAATTGTTTGGTTATTCCCGAGAGGAACTTCTTGGCGAAACCGTTGAAAAACTCGTTCCTGATCGTTTCAAAGAAAAGCATCCTAAACACCGCGCAAGTTTTTTTGCAGAACCGAGAGCGCGGTCTATGGGCTCGGGACTCGAACTTTATGGACAACGCAAAGATGGCACAGAGTTTCCTATAGAAATCAGCTTGAGCCCCTTAGAAACGGAAGAAGGCATGCTCGTTTCGAGCGCTATCCGTGACATTACAGTGCGAAAAAAAGCAGAAGACAAATTCAAAGGCCTACTTGAATCGGCACCTGATGCAATGGTGATTGTAAACAACGAGGGGCGTATTCTTCTTGTGAATGCGCAGACGGAAAAGTTATTTGGTTACAACAGACAGGAACTGATTGGTCAATGGGTCGAACTCCTCATGCCCGATCGTTTTCGCAGAAAGCATCCTGAACACAGAACTACTTTTTTCAACGATCCCAAGGCAAGATCTATGGGTTCAGGTTTGGAACTCTTTGGACTCCGAAAAGATAAAACGGAATTCCCTATAGAAATAAGTCTGAGCCCACTCGATACGGAAGAAGGGCTTCTTGTTTCGAGCGCAATCCGTGACATTACAGAGAGAAAGCGTTTGGAGCAGAAAATGCATGAAGCCAACCGTCAAAAGAGCGAGTTTCTTGCAAACATGTCACACGAGTTGCGTACTCCTTTGAATGCTATCATTGGTTTTTCCGATCTGATGTATAATGAAGGTGTAGGCTCTGTGAGCCCTGAACAAAAAGAATATTTGGGTGATATACTGACAAGTTCAAACCATCTTCTTCAACTCATTAATGATGTGTTGGATCTAGCAAAAGTAGAATCGGGAAAAGTGGAATTCAATCCCGAGAAAATCAATGTAAACAAGATTACATCAGAGATCAAAGACATACTGCGTGGCATTGTTGCTGAAAAGAATGTTACTTTGAATTTCTATGTTGATCCTGCTATTTCCGAAATCGTTTTGGACCCCGCAAAACTTAAGCAAGTGCTCTATAATTACATTTCGAATGCAATTAAATTCAGTGAAGAAAACGGTTTAGTGACTGTTAAAGTTATGCCGTATTCCGATACCTTTTTTCGAATTGATGTCACTGACAAAGGTATTGGGATTAGTAAGGATGATATAGAACGTCTTTTTATGGAATTCCAACAGCTTGATGCGGGAACCAATAAAAGATTTGCGGGAACCGGGTTAGGCCTTGCCCTCACCAAAAAAATTGTAGAAGCACAAGGGGGAAGCGTCGGTGTCAAAAGTCACATAGGTAAAGGAAGTACATTCACAGCTATTCTTCCCATGTTTCATATACGAACAAAATAGGAGTAGGTTTCGGATGCTTCAAGATAAAATACTCATTGTCGATGACAATCCCATCAATTTGAAACTGGTTACAGTTCTACTGAACAAGAAGAATTTTGATATCTACACCGCAAGTGATGCGATTGAAGCTTTAAAAGTTCTTGAAAAAGTAAAACCCAAACTTATTCTCATGGATATTCAACTTCCGGGACTTGACGGTCTTCAACTCACTCGACAATTAAAATCACAACCCGCTACAAAATCCATCATTATCATTGCACTGACAGCTTATGCGATGAAAGGTGCGGAATCTGATGAAGCAAAAGCTCTCGCGGCAGGGTGCGATGCTTATATTTCCAAACCTATTAATGTGAAACTTTTCCCTGATCAGATCAGTGGTTATTTAGATAAATTTTCTTAAGTTTTTCTTACGTTTACAAAATCCTCGAAATTTGCTTTTGTACCCACCCATACCATTTTTTCCTGATGACAAGGACTATAGAAAATCATGAATCACCCTGCCTGGATTGAAATCGATCTCCGTATCTTCAAAAAAAACCTCCGTATTATCAAGCAACATATTGCTTCTTCACAGCTCTGTCTTGTTGTTAAAGCCAACGCTTATGGACATGGTCTGATTGAAATCGCACAGGCTGCACAAGAAGCGGGTGTTGACCGTCTGGCTGTTGCGCATACTTCTGAAGGGGTACAACTTCGAAGGAGTGGAATTAAGATTCCCATACTCGTTCTCGGAGCTATACATGAAGAACAGATTTCCGATCTTCTTCAACACCAACTCGAATGTTCTCTCTCATCGGAGTTCAAAGCAGATCTTCTAGGTCAACACTGTTCCGAACTTAATCAAAGATGCAAAGTCCATCTTGAAATCGACACGGGCATGCGACGCACAGGAATACGAGCGGAGAACGCACATATTCTTTTCAAAAATATTGTCAAGAAAAGCAATTTAGATCTTGTGGGAATCTACTCACATTTCAGTGATTCGAGTCTTGAAACAGGAAAACAAACCACAGAAATGCAACTCCGCTCTTTCTTGCATGCAGTAGATCCCATGCTCACTTCTCTTGAACCAAAACCTCTTCTTCATATTGCAAACTCGGGAGCGATTTGTAATTTTCAGAACACGCATCTCGATATGGTGCGTTGTGGAATCTTAGCGTTCGGATACTTCCAGGGAAATAAAGATTGGATGAAAGATATTAAACCTTTCTTTTCACTGAAAGCACGGATCTCTTATTTCAAAGCAGTTGAAGGTGGAAAAGGAATTAGCTATGGGCATTCCTATGCTCCGAAGGAACTTACTCGCATTATTACGGTTCCCGTAGGTTACGGAGATGGTTTTCGTCGAGCCTTAGCAAACAAAGCAAGTGTACTCGTACGGGGTGAACGCAAGCCCATAGTCGGTGCAATTTGTATGGATCAATTCATGGTGGATATTGGAAAGAGCGAAGCATTCGTGGGTGAAGAAGTTGTTCTTCTCGGATCTCAGAATGAAAGCAGCATTTCTTTAGAGGAAATGTCGGAATATTGCGATACCATTCCTTATGAAATTCTATGTGGCTTCAATAACCGACTCCCACGTATTTACAGAAAATAAACACTATTTGCGTAATTCAGTGCGTGTCACGAAATCTTTCTCTCCTGTTATGGAATTATGCTCATCACTTCCCAAAAAATCACCGTCTTCATCATGCTGAGCTATAGTCTTTATATAAGATGAAGTGTTGATGACTCTATGTGTTCGAACTTTATAGTTATCGTCATAGTCCCAGTGTGTTTCCAAGCTATCCGATTTGTTTGCAATCGGTAAACATACGGGAACCATAAATTCCCTAGAATCGCGGCCTTTAACTATCTTTCTCAAAAGCTGATAGGATGCGACAGATTTCTCTTCACTTTGAATTTCACCTTTGGCATTCATTTTTTTTCTTTGCTCGTTGCAAACAAGAAGTCCTGATTCATCTCTACACTGTCTTTCAAGCTTTTCCCATATGTCATTACCAAGTGGAATTACTGATGAGAGCGCAAAATCATATACAGAGAGACCTGATTTTTCATCATAGATACCGACTTCTTTCTCTCCGCTAGAAGCAACGGAAGTGTAGGTGCCGTTTTGCTCATCATAACTTAGGTCTGTGGTTTCTAGAACTTTCTGCGAATCGTCAAGCAGAAGAACTTTCAAAATTCTGTTTTTTGCATCGCGACTAATAGTGTAATGATGTTGGGTTTTGTCTCCGCTCTGCAAAGTCCGAATAGACAGCAATTTTCCTTCTGCATTGTATTCCTGATGGGAATGCCATTCCATTTGCATAGTTCCTATTTTCCAACTTCCTCCTTTAGAAACGCCGAAGAGAAGCTGTTCATTCGATTGCAAGTTCTCATAGGGAAACGTGGTTTCGGAACTTATCATGCTTTGAGAAGCATCCGCATTCGCTTCTGTTTGTTTAAATACATACCCATCGTGAGTGAGCACACGTTCGTCTGTTCGAGTTCCTAGTGGTGTTGCAGAGTCGGGAGGCTGTCCTGCTTTTAATTTTGTAATGTCGAAAATTCGTGTGTAGGTTTTCTGCTGGGAAGGAATTCGAATCTCCTTAAAATTCCACGCAAACGCGGTTTGGCAAAAACCAAAAACCAATGCAACGCAAACACTTTGACTAACTAGCCGCATTCCAGTCTCCTTCATACAATGAAGCTAAAATTTGCCGCAAAACTAACAAGAGGTCTTTGAAAAACGATACGCGAAAGAGTGCGAGCTATATATTTAAGCAATTCTTAGAATTTAGATTCTAGAGTACAGCTCCTTTAAGCACCCTTTGGGAGGAACAAAGATGTTGAAATTTATCCTGTGTTTTCTATTGAGCACGGCATGGATCGCAGAAGCAAGTGAGAGAAATTTAGGGGATTGTTCATGTTGTACAGAAAATGTCGAGCTTGGTAACGAAGCTTGGAAACCAGATGAGCAAAATTCCCTTGTTCATAAAGAGTGCTTTATAGAATACATAAAAAACCAATTGAAAAACGGAAATAGCGAAATCCGCAAACTCATTCCCAATTCTATTATTGAGATATCGTTCTATACCCCAGAATTTCTAACGGAGTGGCTTCTTGCGCAAGAACAAACAGATCTAGAAGAATTGCTCAACAAAGTACTAGAGGGAAAAAAACAAGAAAATTCCTTTCTGTGTCCAACCACCAATTGCAAAGGTGTATTTCCGAACACTGATGGATTTTTGCCAGTCGGAAAGATATGTGGTGTGTGCGAAAAAGAATTCATGAGGCCACCCTGGGATGATCTAACGTATAACGAAGGTAGAATATGCCCTCACTGCAAAGTGACTTCCCATAGATGGACCGGGTGTGACAATATCGTATGTCATAAATGCGAGGGGAACTATAGATACAACTATGCACCTCGTTTGCGAGATGTTTACAAGGATTCAACAGATATAGCAAAAGCTGAAGAAGAGCGAAGAGTGGAAAATGAGAGATTGGCAGAAAGACAGAGAAGAAAAGAAGAGAGAAGAAGAGAGATGCGAAGACGCTATGGGGTATTTGCTTCCTGTCTTTGCATTTGAAATTTTAACGAGGCTCCACAACAGTTGATACGTAATAACTTGTACCTTGCTTTGTCTGTGGATCGTCAAATTCATTATGATCTATTGCAATAGCATCGGTCATTCGATCTTTCTTCATTATAAGTAAAGCATTCGAACTACCCATTCTTACACTTAAATAACCAGGGTCAAAGGGCTTATTTCCTATGTATTTCGTGAGTTGAATGTTCACGCGAAAGTTCCTGTCTTCTTCTTTTCTATTCACTTCTGATCTTCCAAAACACAGTTGGTCCCCGTTACCCTTGTCTTTGCACTGTATGTTCAAACTTACTTTTTCTTCGTAGTTCGGTTGTATCCAGGTACAAGTTCGTACGTCAATTTTCGTGTCGCATTTGTACACCGTGATTGTAACCTTCAAAGGAAGCACTGTTTCTTGATTTGCAGAAAATGCAAAAATAGAGGTGTTGAAAAAAAACAAAATAACTGTAAACACATTACGAACCGAGATAGGCATTAAAGTTCCTTTCTATTTTTTTTTGTTTGCTGGTAAAACTATAACTCTGCGAGCTTCGAAGTTAAACAAGAAAAAATACTGCGAGATTGAAATAGAATGGAGTTCAGAACAGGTGTGGGAGGGACTTCTTAGAGGGAAATTTCCATATCGTTTTGGAGTGCCTTCTCAGTAGTCATCTGCACCTCGTTATTCATCTGTATATCGTTTGCGCTATTCATCTGCATCTCTCTCATTCTTCGCGACTCCTCAAAACCTTCAGCCCAATATCCAGGTCCACTAAATTGAGCCATGCATGCAGCAAAGCAAAAACCGATAAATGCGACGGGAAGACCTATGGAAAGTCCGAGTATCCACTGGAGCGGATCTATTGCATTAGGATCGTAGGACGGTGCTGCTGTTGTGGGTGAAAGACTTGTATTGCTTATGTTTGTATAGTTTTGCTCGAAATAAGCCCGAACTTTGCCTTTGATAATCTTTTCAGCCCAGTTTTTGTAGGGAGAATAGTAGACATCCCTTTTCTCGGAACAAAGGACACATGGTGCGTTGATGAAGGAAAAAGAGAGAGTGAGAGCTAAAATAGATTTTAAAAATGACAATTTCATCGGTATCCCTTTGCGGTGTTTGGAAACGAAGAGTTAGATCTATCAAATAGAAAAGTAAAGTAAAAGTATAGAGACGAGTTGCGCAGTATTCCTCAAACTGTGTTAGAATCTTCATAGCGTGTTTTTAACCAAAATAAGTTGGTTTATGAAACGAAGCCACGTTCTATCACTGGTCCTCTGTTTGAGTATCGGCACTCCCCTTTTGTCTCAAAAACAAGACATAACTTGCAAACTCCACATTTTCGAAAAGGGAAATGCAAAACCCCTTCACCATGTGGAAGTTTTGTGGGGGGAGAAATTCTCCAAAAAAACGGACTCCAACGCAGAAGGAATTGTTTCCATAGAAATCCCCGCAGAAGGTGAAGGAATCGTACGTTTTGTGCGAGGGGCTTACGAACCTTTGGAAGTTCGCTACTCCCAACTCCGTCCTCCCGGAGATTTCAACATATTTCTCATTCCTAATGTAGAAGGCGAAAATCTGATCGTTGTCACGGGAACAAAAACAACACCGCAAATCTCACGCAGAACTATTTCTATTCAAGAAGCTTCCAAAGCAGCTCCGAACGCAGACCCCGTTCAAATCATAAAAACTTTACCCGGAGTTCAAAGCAGGGAATTCCGTCCTCAACCTTCTATACGAGGTTCGGGTCCCGATGATTCGCAATACTATATAGATGATCTTCAAGTTCCTTTTATTTTTCATTCGATCGGTGATCTTTCCGTCATTCCTGGTTCCTTCATACAAGATGTACGCTTGGATAATGGTGGATTTGGACCTGAAAAAGGAGATGCAACTGGTGGAATTATTGTCGTGCACACTAAAAAAGAAATTCCCGACCAACCGAAGACAGAGTTTGTTTTCAATGTTCCTTTCTATTCGGGAATTCTACACACTCGTCCTCTCGATAAGCAATCAGCCATCTCTGTAGGTTTGCGAAGAAGTTACGTCGATATCATTATCCGACACATACTCGCACAAAGAAACAAACGAGAAGGCAAACAAAACGGAAATCTAAGCTTCGTTCCTTATTTTGGAGATGGACAGCTTATCTACTGGGAAAATACAGACACAGGTTTTACCAAGCTCTCGCTCATTGGTGCTTATGATGGTTTGAAAGCAGCATTTCCCTCGGACTCTTTCGCAGATGTTCAAGGACAAGCGAGTGTGGAATTCTACACAGCATTTGCAAATCTAGGGCTCGAACATTCTACTCGTTTGGGATCATGGCAAATGCGAACGACACCGCAAGTTTATTACAATAAAACAGAAGCAGATTTTTTCGGACAGTCCTTTCAATCAAGAAATTGGGTCACACGGGTTCCTACAGAATGGACAAAGCATCTCACTTCGAATCTCGATGTGAATTTAGGAATAGACCCTGCTTTGCACTTCACCACCATCAGTTACAATGCCATTCTTTTCAATAACACAGATCCTACTTTCGATCCTGAAGATGCACCCATTAGCAACGCGAGTTTTTCTCTTCGCTATGTGCTTCTTGCTTCGTGGGTTAACTTCGATCAGAAATTAGGAAATTTTACTTTGAGCCCCGGTCTTCGTGTTTTCCACAATAGCGAAATTCAAAAAGCATCCGCAGATCCACGACTGCGAGCACGTTATGCGCTGAATGAAACACACGCAATCAAAGGAGCAGTAGGTCAGTACAGTGAAAGCCCTTCAACCATGACGGCTTCACCACAGATTGGAAACCCCAAACTCGACTATGAACGTTCCTATCACTATGCTTTAGGACTGGAATCGCATTGGAATCAAAGTTGGAGCACTGAATTCCAGTTCTATTACAAAACTGCATTTCAAATTGTGGAAAACGATGCTCTTAGAAACTACGATAATAATGGTTCCTTCAAAAGTTATGGTTTGGAAGCTTTTATACGACGCGCTCTTACCGAACGTTTTTTCACTTGGATTTCCTACACCTTTTCAAGAACGATAGCACGAGAGACAAAAAACCAAGCCTTTCACAATTCGGAATACGACGAAACACATATGTTCTATTTAGTGGGAAATTACCGTCTTTCTAGTTTGTGGGAAGTGGGAGGACGTTTTAATGCACATAGCGGAGATACCTACACTCCCATTGCGTATGGTGTTTACAATACGAGTCTCGACAATTACCAAGCGCGTACGAATACAGGAAGCAACAACTCTGCACGTCTACCTTTCTATTATTCCCTTTCTTTCTATTTCGGACATGATTGGTTGTATAATAGAGCAAAGTTGACTTTACGTTTCGGAATGGAAAGTTTCTGGTTTCAACCGCAAGTGCTCGGTGTGAATTACAATTACGATTATACAAAAACAAATAAAGAAACAGGTATCTCCAGCATTCCGTTCTTGGAACTTCGAGGAGAATTCTGATGTGGACATTCCTTTCTTTACTTATTTTTATAAGCGCGTGTGGTGGAGACAACGATAGACAGGAAGATATCTCGAAAGTTCGTGGATTGGGTTTAATAAGCACTCCGCTTGTAAGCACTCCGAGTTCGTCTTCGCATACCAACACTGTAGATCTCTCGCTATTCGTTGCAGTTCCAATTGGACAAACGATTTCTTTTGAAAAATACACGGATCAAAATACAAGTTCAGCATTTTTACTCGATGCTTCCGATTATAGTATTCTCTCTGCAACACAAACATCCACAGCTTATAACGCTTTCAGTATAGTTAACATACATGTGACTGCGAAAGTTCCCACTGCGGATAAAATTCCTCAAATTGGAGGGCGAGTACGATTAGGATTTAAAGCAATAGGACCCAAAAATACCGAGAAAATCATCGGAAACTTCCTTGTTGTTCCTCCATCGGACCCAAGACTTCTTAGTGCGAAAGTTCCAACAGTTGACATTCAAACACCTAGCGACGGTCAAGTTTTAAAATCCGGAGATACTCTGAATATAGTTGGAACCTACACGAATCCGAATGAAGAAGATCTTATAGTGGGTTGGTTTGCAAGTGCAGGAGATATTACGAATAGACGTTCCATCAACACCTATTGGGATGTCCCCAGTAAAGGCAAACATACTTTAGTGCTTACTTTGCGAACTAAGGAAAGTTTAGGGTTTGCAATGAAGACCATCAACGTTACGGTTCAGTGATTATGATTCTCTCCGAACGGTACTACGAGCTTCCTAAATTTCTGAGCGTGATGTTGGTGTCATCGGCTCTGCATCTGACTTTCATTATTTTCGGTTCGACATTACAAAATCGCTATCCAGAGATGAAAGACTATGTTCCCATACATATTTCAAGCATAACTACAGAGCCTGAAGAGATAAAAAAAGAAGAACCGCTAGTCAAGAAACCAACTATTCACCACAAAAAAGCAGTTCTCAAAAACCCAATAGAACATCAAGCGAAAGCAACGCGACATGTTAAACCTGTTCAGGGGCTTCCTCCTTCTCAAGTTTCTTCAAAGGGAATTCCTGTACCTGTAGGCAACACACTCATGGCTCCCGATGAAGGAAAACATCTCGACGCAAAAGACATTGACGCTTTACCCACAGAAGGAGAAGATCTCAGCACTCAACCCAAACTGGTTCGTTCGTCCGTGGAACTTCCTCAATACACGGAAGAAGCCCTTGATAACAATCTTGAGGGAACTTTCGAGGTTGAAGTTTTTGTCGATGAAAATGGAAATGTCAGCAAAGCAGAGTTAAAGAAGAAGATTGGATTTGGAATGGACGAACGTGTTTTAGACGCTGCTCGCAAAGTTCATTTTGTCGCAGGACACGATCGTTTAGGTAAAACAATAAGCCAGTGGAGTGAGATCAAGTTTCTACTGCAAATCCCTTGAAAAACAGCTTATCTTGCTTTTTCATAAACGAGCATTGCATACATCGATTTATCTATAACAACAGAAAAAGACTTCCATGGTCGGAGTGTGGAAATCTCTTTGAGTTCTTCAATGCTATCGGGAAAATCGTAGTTTCTCACATGGTGTACAAATTTATCAAGATCTTCTCCGATCTGTGTTTCCTCATGCATATCAGTTTCTAAATGCGCAAGCCATTCCTCACGTGTTTGATTTGCTGCTCTCACTCCATCGACGAGAATAAATAAACCTCCCGCATTGAGCTTTTCAAACGCGTGGTTCGTGAAGTCTGCTTTTTGTTCATGTGACAAATGGTGCATTGTATACGCAGAAAAAACCACATCGAATTTCAAAGGGGTGTTTGCA
>Ga0206941_10226_pt1 | contig 15345 bp, 16 predicted proteins | sample Alteio_BWOrgHeat_9_FD_153251 | JGI IMG/M metagenome (GOLD analysis project Ga0206941, IMG submission 153251) | Enriched cells from forest soil in Barre Woods Harvard Forest LTER site, Petersham, Massachusetts, United States -... | ecosystem: Environmental > Terrestrial > Soil > Temperate forest >...
ACGCTCTTCTTGCCGGTCAGAGTGGCATCAGCCTGATCGACCATTTCGATACCTCTGCCTATGCGACCAAGTTTGCAGGCCTGGTAAAGAATTTTAATTCAGAAGATTTCATCTCCCGCAAAGATGCGCGCAAGATGGACGCCTTCATCCAGTACGGTATCGCAGCCGGCATGCAAGCCATGCAGGACGCACAACTGGATATCACCGAGGCTAACGCCAGCCGCATTGGCGCCGCTATCGGCTCCGGTATTGGCGGCCTGGGTTTGATTGAAGAGAACCACAGTTCACTGGTTAACGGTGGCCCACGGAAAATCAGTCCGTTCTTTGTGCCGTCAACCATAGTAAACATGATTGCAGGCCACCTGACTATCATGTACGGCATGCGTGGCCCGAGCATTTCGATCGCCACCGCCTGTACCTCAGGTGTGCACAACATCGGCCATGCCGCGCGTATCATTGCTTACAATGATGCTGACGTCATGCTGGCCGGTGGGGCAGAAAAAGCCAGTACCCCGTTGGGCGTCGGCGGCTTTGGCGCAGCACGCGCGTTGTCGACCCGCAACGAAGATCCGCAGGCAGCCAGCCGCCCTTGGGACAAGGACCGTGATGGTTTTGTTCTGGGTGACGGTGCCGGCATGATGGTGCTGGAAGAGTACGAGCACGCCAAAAAACGCGGCGCCAAGATTTATGCCGAAGTTGTCGGCTTTGGGATGAGCAGTGATGCTTATCACATGACGTCACCACCGGAAAACGGTGCGGGCGCTGCGCTGGCGATGGAAAATGCGTTGCTAGATGCTGGTGTGACCACGTCACAAATCGGCTATATCAATGCACACGGTACCTCAACGCCGGCCGGCGACAAAGCCGAAACGCAGGCAGTGAAGTCGGTATTTGGCAGCGATGCGCAGCGCGTGATGGTCAGCTCGACCAAATCGATGACCGGCCACCTGTTGGGTGCGGCGGGTGCAATTGAGTCGATCTTCACCGTACTGGCATTGCGTGACCAGGCCGTTCCGCCAACCATCAACCTGGATAACCCGGATGAAGGTTGCGATCTGGACTTCGTTCCGCACGAAGCACGCCAGGTAAGCGATATGCAGTACACGCTGTGTAATTCCTTCGGTTTCGGCGGCACCAACGGTTCTCTGATCTTCCGCAGAGTGTAACGCTCTTTGTTGGCGGTCAGCAAAAAGCCCGGTTTTTAACCGGGCTTTTTTATGTCAGTTACTCAGGCTGAGATTGTTTGAAGGCATTATTTTATGCTTTTCCCCGCAGTGAATACTGTTTGATTGCCGAGAGTCGCCTGCCACATTTCAAACTGGGTTCGCCATTCTGCAAAGGGTGGGCTTAGCTGGCGGGGATCGCCGCTCATGGAATAGGCCATTCCTTCGATTAGCCATGAGGGTTTGGTCAGCATAGCGAGATTGCCGAATGATTCTGCCTGGCGATAGTGGATCATTTCATGAGTCAGATAGAATGTTGTCCAACCGCGTGGCGCAACAATCAGGCCAATATTGCCGACTGCGACGGCCGCACGTTTTCCCATGTCGAATCTCTTGGCACAAGCTTGAGTGCTGCAAAATACCACCCGTGGGTTACTGGAAAAGGGCCCGACCGCGGTGCGAGTGTGCGCATAAGCGGTTTGATAAAGCTTTTGGGCATCGCCAAATCTTGCAAGATTGTCTGTGCAAATGGTCACCGTTGGGCATGAGATCCCCGGCATCAGAGCCGGAACGGCAACGCGAAGCTGTTTTATCGCGACCAGTCCGGTAATAATCAGTATGCTGAATGTAATGAGTGAAATTATAAATATCCGTTTATATTTCATGATGATACCCGATATTTTCAAGATCGGCAGCATAGCATCGGTTAATGCGGGTGAAAAGTGAGCGCACGGGTGTTCAGGTTTATTACTCGCGTTAGCGGCGGCTGCTAATGGCGTCGGCGCCTGTTATTCTGTAGTGGAAACCAAAGCGGTCAGGGGAAGTCTATGTACTGGATAAACGGGCAGCAACACGATGCGCTGGCGCCAAGCGATCGCGGCTTGCAGTTTGGCGACGGCTGTTTCACTACCGCACGAGTGGTTGAGGGCAAGATTGATCTGCTGCCCTGGCATATCGAACGTCTGCAGCAGTCGGCACAGCGGCTGATGCTGCCTGCCTGTGACTGGGATGCGTTGGAATATGAAATGGTGCGCGCGGCAGAATCTATCCCGCAGGGCGTGGTCAAAGCGATACTGACGCGCGGCAGCGGTGGGCGAGGTTACAGTCCAAAAGGATGTGAGCATCCCACGCGGATTGTTTCTCGCAGCGCCTATCCGATGCACTATTTGCAATGGCGCGAGCAGGGCATCAGCCTGGCGCTTAGCCCGGTAACGCTGGCTCGTCATCCGCTGCTGGCGGGGTTGAAACACCTGAATCGTTTGGAGCAGGTGCTGATCCGCGCGCATCTTGACCAGACGGCCGCCGACGAGGCGCTGGTGCTTGACACTGCCGGTATGCTGGTGGAATGCTGTGCGGCTAATTTGTTCTGGCGAAAGGGAAAAGCGGTCTTCACGCCGGATCTGAGCCAGGCGGGCGTGGCTGGACTGATGCGTCGCCGGGTGATTGAGCTGCTCGCGGGCAGCCAGTACTCATTACATTACGTCAGTGAGCCACTGGAGACGCTGGCCGACGCCGAAGAAGTGCTGGTGAGCAATGCGCTAATGCCATTGCTGCCGGTGAACATCGCGCAATCCTGGCATTACTCTTCGCGCCAACTCTATGATTTTTTGCGCCCACACTGTTAACGATGGCTGATTGATGAAGAAAAGAAAGCTGAAGTTCGTTTCTATTATTGTTGTTCTGGTATTGGGCCTGCTGTTGTGGGGATATCAGAAGGTTGAACGCTTCGCGGATACGCCTCTGGCGATCCAGCAGGAAGCCATTTTTAAACTGCCGGCGGGTACCGGGCGGGTAGCGCTGGAAGGGCTGCTGGTTCGTGACAAGCTGATCCGCAACGGCATGTGGTTCCCGTGGCTGTTGCGTGTGGAGCCGCAACTGGCGGAGTTTAAGGCCGGTACCTATCGCTTTACGCCTGGCATGACGGTGCGCGAGATGCTCAAACTGCTGGCCAGCGGCAAAGAAGCCCAGTTCAGCGCGCGCTTTATCGAAGGCTCTCGCCTGCGTGACTGGCTGGCGGTGCTGCAACAGTCCAAATACCTCAAACATACGCTGGCGGGCAAAAGCGAAACGGAAATTGCCGTGGCATTGGGCTTGCCGGAGGGGACTAATCCTGAAGGACGCCTGTACCCCGATACCTACCTGTACACGGCGGGCATGAGCGACATTGCGTTGTTAAAGCGAGCTCATTTGCGAATGACCAAGGCGCTGGAAGATGCCTGGCAAGGTCGCGACACCAGCCTGCCGTACAAAACGCCCGAAGAGCTGCTGACCATGGCCTCGATCATTGAGAAAGAGACCGCGGTGCCGGAAGAACGCACCAAGGTGGCTTCCGTCTTTATTAACCGCCTGCGCATTGGCATGCGTTTGCAGACCGACCCAACGGTGATTTACGGCATGGGCGATAGCTATAATGGCGATATCACCCGCAAAGATTTGGAAACGCCGACGGCGTACAACACCTATGTGATCAATGGCCTGCCGCCAACGCCGATTGCCATGCCTGGCAAGGCTTCCCTGGCCGCCGCCGCCAATCCGGCGAAAACCCCTTATCTGTACTTTGTTGCCGACGGCAAAGGCGGGCATCAATTTACCACTAACCTGGCCAGCCATAATCAGGCGGTGCGCGCCTATCGCCAGGCGTTGAAGGAAAAGAATGAAAAGTAAATTTGTGGTTATCGAAGGGCTCGAGGGCGCGGGCAAAACTACCGCTCGCGATACCGTGGTTGACGTACTGCGCCAGCACGGCATCAACGATATTGTCTTTACCCGTGAACCTGGTGGTACGCCGTTGGCAGAAAAGCTGCGCGACCTGTTCAAGCGCGGCGTGGACGGTGAGCTGCCGACCATCAAAGCCGAGGTGCTGATGCTGTACGCAGCCCGCGTGCAATTGGTGGAAACGGTGATCAAACCGGCGTTGGCGCGTGGTGCCTGGGTGGTTGGCGATCGTCACGATTTGTCTTCTCAGGCCTATCAGGGGGGCGGTCGCGGTGTCGATCAGCAACTGATGGCCTCGCTGCGTGACACCGTGCTGGGCGATTTTCACCCCGACCTGACGCTGTATCTGGATTTGCCGCCGTTAGTGGGGTTGCAACGTGCCCGCGCACGCGGCGAATTGGATCGCATCGAACAAGAGGCGCTGCCGTTCTTTGAACGCACCCGCGCGCGCTATCTGGAACTGGCGGCGCAGGACGAGTCCATTGTCACCGTTGACGCGGCCCAATCGCTGGAGCAGGTGACGGCAGCGATTCGTCACAGCGTCAGCCAATGGCTGCAGCAGGAAGGCGCGTAATGAACTGGTACCCGTGGCTGAATACCCCTTACCGGCAGTTGGTCGGGCAATATGCTGCCGATCGCGGTCATCATGCCTTGCTGCTGCACGCGGCGGCCGGCAATGGCGAAGAAGCGCTGGCCTACGGGCTGAGCCGTTGGCTGATTTGCCAGCGCCGTAACGGAGAGAAAAGCTGCGGTGAATGTCATAGCTGCCGGTTAATGCTGGCGGGCAATCACCCGGATTATCATGTGCTGACGCCGGAAAAGGGCAAAAGCAGTCTGGGCGTGGAGCCCATTCGTCAGGTGATTGAGATCCTTTACTCCCATGCCCAGCAGGGCGGAGCCAAGGTGATCTGGTTGCCGCAGGCGGAGCTGCTGACCGAGGCGGCCGCCAATGCGTTGTTGAAAACATTGGAAGAGCCGCCGGAAAAAACCTATTTCCTGCTGAGCTGCCGTGAGCCTTCCCGCCTGTTGGCGACGTTGCGCAGCCGCTGTTTGTACTGGCACCTCGCCAGCCCGGACGAACAGCTCAGCCTGCAGTGGTTAAACCGACAGACGTCGGGTAATCAGGTCGATCTGCTGACCGCATTGCGTCTGCATGATGGCGCTCCTCTGGCCGCCGAGCAGTTGTTGCAGCCGGAACGTTGGCAGCAGCGTAGCGCGCTGTGTGCCTCCCTGAGCGCTGCTTTGCCGCAGCATGACATGCTGTCCTTGCTGCCGGTGTTGAATCACGAAGACGTCGCCGAGCGGCTACACTGGTTATGCGCATTGCTGGTCGACGCGATGAAATGGCAGCAGGGGGCGGCGAGTTTTGCCCTCAACCAGGATCAGCAACCCTTGGTGCATCAACTGGCTAGCCGTTTGAGCAGCAACTCGCTGCAGCAAGTGGTGCAACAATGGCTTAATTGCCGCCACCAGTTGCTCAGCGTGGTCGGCGTTAACCGTGAACTGCTGCTGACAGAACAGTTACTTGGCTGGGAGCAGATGCTCGGCGCTACCGGCTATTCTCACCCTCATTCGCTGTAAAAGAGTTAAATATTATGTTGTTAGTTGATTCTCATTGCCACCTCGATGGCCTGGATTACCAAACCCTGCACCAAAACGTGGATGACGCACTGGCCAAAGCCAAGGCGCGCGATGTCGGGTACGTGCTGGCGGTCGCTACCACCTTGCCGGGCTATCAGGCCATGACGCAGTTGATTGGCCAACGTGACGACGTGGCTTTCTCCTGCGGTGTGCATCCGCTCAATCTGGAAGGCGGCTACGACTATGCCGAACTGCGCCGTTTAGCGGCGGCAGAGCAGGTGGTGGCGCTGGGGGAAACCGGGCTGGATTATTTCTATCAAAAAGACAATCTTGAATTGCAGCAAGCCTCGTTTCGTGAACATATCCGCATCGGTCGCGATCTGAACAAACCGGTGATCGTGCATACCCGTGATGCGCGTGAAGACACGCTGGCGATCCTGCGGGAAGAAAATGCCCAGGACTGTGGCGGCGTACTGCATTGCTTCACCGAAGATCGCGCCACGGCCGAAGCCCTGTTGGACTTGGGGTTCTACATTTCCTTTTCCGGCATCCTGACCTTCCGCAACGCCGAGCAGCTGCGTGATGTGGCGCGTTATGTGCCGCTGGACCGCATTCTGGTGGAAACCGACTCGCCGTATCTGGCTCCGGTGCCGCACCGCGGCAAAGAAAACCAACCTGCCTACGTGCGCGATGTGGCTGAATACATGGCAGTATTGAAGGGCGTGAGCCTGGAAACGCTGGCCGAAGCCACCACCGCCAACTTTTCACGCTTATTTCACATCGAACTCTGATCTTTGGCCTAGGCTATAGCTGTAGTCATCGATTCTGGAATTTTTTTTAAGCTCGTAATTAATCGCCGAAACGGGTAATGTTCCCACCCGTTTTAGGGCGAGGTGCGGGCGTTTTTTCCTCTTTTTTGACAAAAAATAGGCGATTTAAGAAAAATACCCGGTTTTGTTCATTGAAACGTGACTGCCATCAAACATTGCGCAGCCTATTTATTTTACTCTGCGTAAAAATTCAAGGGGTGCTCAGACACCCTGAATTGCAGGGGTTTTTTCTCCCCCCCCTTGCAACGCGAAGAATCGCGGAAAGTAGCAAAGCACTATTACTCAGGAGCACACTCAACTATGTTCAAGAACGCATTTGCAAACCTGCAAAAAGTAGGTAAGTCGCTAATGCTGCCGGTGTCCGTATTGCCTATCGCAGGTATCCTGCTGGGCGTCGGTTCCGCCAACTTTAGCTGGCTACCTGCGGTAGTCTCCCACGTGATGGCGGAAGCCGGCGGTTCCGTTTTCGCCAACATGCCGCTGATCTTCGCCATCGGTGTTGCCCTGGGCTTCACCAATAACGACGGTGTCTCCGCGTTAGCCGCAGTAGTGGCTTACGGCATCATGGTGAAAACCATGGCGGTAGTAGCGCCTTTGGTGCTGCACCTGCCGGCTGAAGAGATCGCGGCCAAACACCTGGCGGATACCGGTGTGCTCGGGGGGATTATCTCCGGCTCCATCGCGGCCTATATGTTTAACCGCTTCTTCCGCATTCAATTGCCGGAATACCTGGGCTTCTTTGCCGGTAAGCGCTTTGTGCCGATTATCTCCGGCCTGGCGGCAATCGTTCTGGGCGTAGTGCTGTCCTTCATCTGGCCTCCTATCGGTACGGCTATCCAGACCTTCTCCCAGTGGGCTGCGTATCAGAACCCGGTAGTGGCATTTGGTATCTACGGCGTGGTTGAACGTGCGCTGGTGCCGTTTGGTCTGCACCACATCTGGAACGTACCTTTCCAGATGCAGATTGGTGAATACACCAACGCGGCGGGCCAGGTATTTCACGGCGACATCCCACGTTATATGGCAGGTGACCCGACTGCGGGTAAACTGTCCGGTGGCTTCCTGTTCAAAATGTACGGTCTGCCTGCTGCTGCGATTGCCATCTGGCACTCGGCCAAGCCGGAAAACCGCGCAAAAGTCGCGGTATCATGATCTCCGCTGCGCTGACCTCGTTCCTGACTGGTATCACCGAACCGATCGAGTTCTCCTTCATGTTCGTTGCGCCGATCCTGTACGCAATCCACGCCATTCTGGCTGGCCTGGCGTTCCCGATCTGTATCCTGTTGGGGATGCGTGACGGCACCAGTTTCTCGCACGGTCTGATCGACTTTATCGTACTGAGCGGTAACAGCAGCAAAATCTGGCTGTTCCCAGTGGTCGGTATCATCTACGGTCTGGTGTACTACACCATCTTCCGCGTGCTGATTGCCAAACTGGATCTGAAAACACCAGGTCGCGAAGACACGGCCTCTGAGCAGGTTGCCCAGGGCGGTTCTGAAATGTCTGCAGCACTGGTTCAGGCTTTCGGTGGTAGAGAGAACATCACCAACCTGGATGCCTGTATCACCCGACTGCGCGTTAGCGTGGCGGACGTGAGCAAGGTTGACCAGGCTGGCTTGAAAAAACTGGGTGCTGCCGGCGTTGTCGTCGCAGGCTCGGGTGTTCAGGCTATCTTTGGCACCAAATCTGACAACCTGAAAACGGATATGGACGAGTACATCCGTAACCATTAATTCAGGTCAGGCAGGGGAGTTTTAAGGGAGGCGAAAGCCTCCCTTTTTTATTGGTTTTCTGTCGGCTTTTAAATGAATCTCTGAAGGCCATTTTCTACCAACGTGGTGTAACCCCGTCGGGATGATTGCATGTGGCAGTGCCAACAAAGATAATGTTTTTACTTCAATGAGTAAGTGATCTGCCAGAAGGATTTTGGAGCGTGAAAAAGTATTCTTATCCTTTTCTCTTTTCTGCGACCATCGCTTTTTTAGGGTTGGTGTATGGAGTGATGTGGTGGCATAGAGAGGTTTACCGCATTACTTTTCTCAGTGTCTCGACAACGCGCTATATGATCGTTGCAGCGATGATACTGGCTTTGTTTATTTCAATTTACGCTATTGGCCGTGGCGCCGTAAAAAGCAATAAGCACATTGATTATCTCAAGTTTTATGGCGGGGCCTGCATTGTTTTGTTCTTTGTCTTTGCTATGGCATTAATCACCATGACCTACCTGCTGCCAGGGCCGGTAGTGACCTACACGGCGGCTTACTCTTATGCTGAAGGCAGCAGGAAAAGTTGTTCTGGCGCCGATGTTGACGATCCGGACCTGGGGACGAACATAAGAATATGTCATCCAGCGGGTAACTATGCGTTCGATAACGAGATCTTTGTAGAGAAGAGAAACAATGCCCTTGGTTCGGTAGTCATGTATGCAATGACTTCCCCTTAGCACTGCTGGTCAAATGTAGAAGTTGAGTATTCCAGCCTCTGCATTTCACCCAGTGTTTCCTCACTGGGTGAAAGCCTATTGGATCTCAAGCCGCCGGCGCAGCCAGGGTTCTTTAAGCCTGAAGAGGCGGCAAGAACCGGGAGGCGCTATTTTTCCGCGTGTTTTTGCAGGAACTGTTCAAACACCGCCAGGGTGTCACTGGAAATGTGGTGCTCGATCCCTTCGCTGTCCAACTCCGCCGTTTCGTTCGGTACCCCAAGGCACACCAGCAGGTCGACGACTATCCGATGACGACGACGTACCTTCTGCGCCAGTTGTTCACCTTCCTCCGTCAGGAAAACCCCTCGATAAGGCCGTGACTCCACCAGACCTGCACTCTTCAGCCGGGCAATGTTCTTGATCGCGGTCGGGTGCGACACACCGAAACGTTTGGCGATATCGGTGGTTCTTGCTTCGCGGGTGGTGACCAGCAAGTCGGCTATCAGCTCGACATAATCTTCAATCAGCGCATTGGACTGCGCCTCACGAGCGCGGGTGAAGCGCAGGGCATGTTCAGCCTCGTCCGGCATTTCGGCCACGACGGGGCGGTCGGCGTCATCTGGTGCGCTTGTTGCCATATTCTGAGACGTCCTTTAAACGTAAATCCAGTGAGTTGCAGATTAATGCAGTTCCGCCATACGTTAGTCCAAAGGCGACGCATTATCAATTCGCCAGACGCATTGGGTGGAAATTAGAAATATTTGTACACAAAGGTAGAGTATCTTCCATTTTGCATAAAGTGTAGCCGATGCTACATTGCTGAGAGTGTTGGGTGAAAAATAACCAGAAAAAGATTGAGGGTAAACCATGCGTGATGCGGCAACCACCACATCGTTAACCGAACGAACCAATACGGCAATAGGTAACGCGCTTGCCGGGCGCAAGCGTGGCGCATTCACGCCGCTGCTGTTCGCCGGGCCTGCGGTGATTGCCTCCATTGCTTATATGGACCCCGGTAACTTCGCCACCAATATTCAGGCCGGCTCGAAATACGGCTATAGCCTGCTATGGGTGGTGGTGATGGCCAACCTGATCGCCATGCTGTTCCAGGCGCTGTCGGCCAAGTTGGGTATCGTCACTCAACGCAATCTGGCAGAGATGTGCCGCGATCAATTTTCGCGCCCGGTGGTGATAGGCATGTGGCTGCTCAGTGAAGTGGCGGCGATGGCAACCGATCTGGCGGAGTTCCTCGGCGGGGCTATAGCGCTTGCCTTGCTGTTCCATATGCCGCTGTTGCCGGGAATGGGGGTGACCGCGGTCATTACCTATGCTTTGCTGATGGTGGAGAAAAAGGGGTTCCGCCCGGTAGAGCTGATGATCGGCGGCCTGGTCGCGATTATTGCCCTGTGTTATCTGGTCGAGATGTTCATTGTACCGGTGGACTGGGCTGCAGCGGGTATGGGCATGGTTACGCCGCAGTTGCCGGATGCACAGGCGTTGACCATCGCGGTGGGGATTATCGGCGCCACGGTGATGCCGCATGCCATCTTCCTGCACTCAGGGCTGACTCAGCACCGTGCGCCAGCCAGTGACAGTGGTGAAAGGCGTAAACTGCTGCGTTTTTCCAATATTGAGGTGGTGATTGCCTTATCTGTCGCCGGGCTGGTGAATATCGCCATGGTGATTATGGCCTCCAGCGCCTTCCATGCCGGTAACAGCGACGTGGCGGAGATTGGCACCGCCTACCATACGCTGACGCCGCTGTTTGGCGCTGCGGCGGCGGGTATCTTCCTGATGTCGCTGATTGCTTCCGGCATTTCCAGCTCGGTAGTGGGGACGATGGCAGGCCAGATGATCATGCAGGGCTTTGTCGGTTTCCGTATCCCGGTATGGGTACGCCGCATGGTCACCATGGTGCCGGCGTTCATCGTGGTAGCTCTGGGGGTTAATGCCACCGACGCACTGGTTTACAGCCAGGTCGTATTGAGCCTGGCGCTGCCGGCGCCGATGATTGCCCTGGTGATGTTCACGCGTCGCCGCGACATCATGGGCGAGTTCGTGAATAGTCGCCTGACCAGCCTGGTGTCGATCATCGGTACGGTGATTATTATTCTGCTCAATATGGTGTTGCTGCTGCAAACCTTCGGTGTCGCCATTCCCGGTCTGGGCTGATACCAAGCCGTGCAACCCAGTGTCACGGCCTGGCAACGGCGAGTTCCCGTTAAGGCGTCGTTTTTGGCGTTGGGTTTTGTCCCTGGGTCAGAGCCTTCTCATCGTCGGAGATGCTGCCGGTATTTGCCGCCCATACGCCTTCCTGAGTCTTGGTGACCCGTTGGTGAGCGGCATTCAGGTTTTGGCCAACGGCAGCAATATGATTAGACTCCACACCGCCGGTATTTTCCGCCCAGGGAATGGTTTGATCGTTGGCCCGCGCGAGCCCGCTTAACAACAGAGGCAGGATGACCAGTGTGGCATGAGTAACGACTTTCATTTTCATGATCTCAATGTCCTTTAATGCGTATGGCATACGGTGGCTTGACCATAGCGTTATCAGTGATAAACAATTGAGGGGGAGGGATAGCCTTAAGTCAGTCTACTAACGGCTGGCGGTTTGGGATCCGCAATACGCCCTGTTCATACAGTCTAGGCCTGGCTTCCAGCGGCTGCGGTGGCGTTGATGTAAACGGAATCATTCATTTCTAAGCGGACATGTAAAACTGTTTCATGAGAAATAATTCGCATGTTTATAATGTTCAAGATCCTGCAAGCGGTTTTATGGCCTAACCTTTCATTTAAGGTAGAAAAGGCAGGGTTGGCGTAGTTATCCGCCTCATCTCATTGAGTTTTTTACCTCAGATTACGCCGATCCCTTTTCTTGCTTCCCGGAAAAAAGCGTGCTGATAAAGTCGACGAATACGCGTATTTTATGGCTGCGGTCGCGCAACCGTGGGTAAAGGATATTGACGGGGGCGCCAATGGGAGCCCATTCCTGTAAGACCGGCTCCAGTGTCCCCGCCAGCAGGTAACTTTCTAACGTGCAATCCAGCAAATAGACCAGTCCGAGATGGTTTTTGGCCACTTCGCATAAAGACTGCGAATGATTAAAACTCAGCAGTGGGCTGGGGGGCAGTTGATAGACTTGCTCGTTACGAATAAATTGCCACGGATCTGCCATTGCTTCACCTGAGCGGATAAAACCAAGCCGCACATGTTGTTGCAACTGTTGCGGGTGTTCCGGCCGGCCATAACGGTCAAAATAGACACTTGAACCGCAACACAGGTAGTGCGGTTGGAATAGTTTGCGGCTGACCATATCCGGAACATCGTTGGCGCCGATTCGAATAAACACGTCTGCACGATCCTCTACCGGATTGACCAGCCGATCGCTTACCGACACGCTGAGCTGTATTTCCGGATACTGTGCCAGAAATGCCGGCAGTGCAGGGGCGATATGCATACTGCTGAGCATCGAGGCAATCTCAACGCGCAAGGGGCCGCGGGGTTGTTCAAATTCATCCGACATATCGTTCTTCAGTCGATCAAACTGCTGCAATATCTCTTGCGCCGAACGATAGCAGCGCTCACCGGCCGCAGTCAGCGAAAAACGGCGGGTTGAGCGTTTAAAAAGCGGCTGTTGAAACTGCTTCTCGAGCTGGTTAATGCTGTAAGTGATGCTGGCGGGTGATAAACCCAGTTTAGTTGCAGCCTGGCTGAACCCTTCCATTTCCACTACCTGACAGAAAACGCGCAGGGCGTGTAATTCATTCATTTTGGCTACGTCCATTATTTAAATTTTTAAAAGAATATTTTTAAATTTGCCCACTGTCAATCAGGGGCGAAGTTGATTAAATTATTTTCATCATCTGTCGTTTAATGATGACGTAATTTACCGCATGGTTAAATATAATGTGTTAAGGATATTCAATGAAAAAAATAATCGCTGCTTTATTGCTGGTGGGGCCAGGTTTGCTCACTCAAGCCTACGCGGCTGAAAATAATCTGGCGCATCAAAGTTATAAGGTTTCCGCTGATGCTGGTATAGCGGCGGAACAAAAAGCCGTTTACGATACGATAAATCGCTATCAGACTGCGCTTAATGCGGGTGATACCAACACTATTTTATCGTTGTTCGCGAGTGAGAGTTACTCACAATGGAATGAAAAGCCAACCGCGGACACTAGCGAAAAACGCCGCCAGCAATATGACGACTTATTTAAGAAAGAGAAGTTTGAAACAGAATTCGCCTATGACAGCGTTCGCGTTAACGGCAATATGGCTTATGTGCGTACTCACCATCACCGTGGGGCGACGGTTAGTCGAATTAGCGATGGCGCAACGCTAATTGATTTGAATCGGGAAGTCTTTATTTTAGAAAAACAGCAGGGGCATTGGAAAATTGTAGTTTATACATTTAATACCAACCCTATTCAGGGAGTTGGCTGAGTAATTATTAAATAAAGACCGCGTGAGCGGTCTTTATTTTCAGATTATCAACACGACTAAAGATTCCCTACGCCACCGTCGATCAGCAACTCACTGCCCACCATAAAGGCGGACTCATCCGATGCCAGGAAGACTGCCGCCTTTGCCAGCTCCCATGCCGTACCCATGCGGCCGATAGGCACCAGAGCGCGGATCTCGTCGCGCAGAGCCTGTTCATCGGCATCATTTAACCCCAGCTTGCCCAGCGCCGGGGTTTCTGTCGGGCCGGGGCTGAGGCCGTTAACCCGGATGCCGCGCGGATGCAGTTCGCCGGAAAGCGTTCGGGCCAGCGACAACAGCCCGGCCTTGCTGGCGGCGTAAACGTTGCTTAACGGCAGCCCGATATGTGCACTGACCGAGCCGCACAAAATAATCGACGCCGGATTAGCCAGCTGTGGCAGCAGCGCCTGGATCAGGAAGAACGGCCCCTTCAGGTTGATGTCCATCAGTCGCTGATAACTTTGTTCATCCCAGTCCTGCAAAGGATGGTGCGTGACGTCACCGGCGTTGATATACAGCACGTCGAGGCGCGGCCAGTGGTTGGCCAACTGCTGCGCCAATGTACGTTGTTCAGCGATATCTCCGGCGTCGCTGCGTAACAGCAACACGTCCCCCAGTTCTTTTCCCGCTGCCTCGAGGCCGCTTTGGCTGCGGCCGGTGATCGCCACGGTGGCACCCTCGGCGATAAACTGACGCGCCGTTTCCAAACCAATGCCGCTGGTGCCGCCGGTGATCAACGCGTATTTGCCTTGTAGTCGTGACATAGCCCACTCCTGTTTATTGTCGATACGGCCATTATTTGCGCTATAGTATCCTTTGCATAGTAGGCACCTTTTGGATACTAACGAGCGAAGAGGGATGAAATGAGCAAAGCTGGGCTTTCTGCTACGGAAAAAAATTTAGCCGGGTTGCCGACAGCGGGCGAACCTTGTCCGATGGTGGACTTCGTGAATCTGGTTGCAGGGAAGTGGGCGATTCCCATCCTTTACCGATTGATCTTGATCGACAGCCCGGTGCGTTTCAGTGAACTGCAACGTGCGGTAGCGCCGATTGCTCAGAAAGAGTTGACGCGCCAACTGCGACAGTTTGAGCAGCGCGGTCTGGTCACGCGGCAGGTGTTTCCGGAGGTCCCGCCGCGTGTTGAATATCAAATTACGTCGCTGGGCAAAACGCTGCGCCCGACGCTCGACTCTTTGGCTAACTGGATGCGGACACACGCACCCCAGTTAATTGAGGATTAGTCGCCGATACCCGGCGGATTGATGGCTGAGCGCGGGACCTTTTCATCGTGCTCACCCCAGCGATCCAGCACCTGGGCGTATTCGCCGCTGACGATCACCCCATTGATGGCGGCGTTGATGGCCGCCACCAGGCCATTGTCTTTTTTAGTGGTGACCGCCACATAGGCCACGTTAGGGCCGATGCCAACCATTTTGGTTTTGCCGGTCAGCGCCGCCTTGTAGGCTCCGGTGGAATGGGGACCGAAGTAGGCGTCGACGCGCCCGGACTGAATGCTCAGGTTGGCGGCAGCATCGTCGGTGACATAAATCGGTTGCACCGGCGGCAGACCGTTGGCGCGGTTCTGCTTGTCCCAGCCGAGCAGGATGTTTTCCTGATTGGTGCCGGAACCGACAATGATTCGCAGCCCGGCAACGTCTGCGGGTTGATTGATTGAATTGATTTTACTGGTGGATTTTACGTAAAAACCCAGCGTATCCACCCGATAGGTAGCGAAATCAAACTTGGTTTTGCGCAGTTTGGTCACGGCAATATTGAAAATTGCGGCGTCATACTTGCCGGAACTGATCCCGAGTGGCCAATCCTCCCAGGAAGTGGGCACCAGATTTAATTCCAGCCCCAAGCTGTCTGCCACCAGTTGTGCAATATCCGGGTCGCTGCCAATCAGCGTTTTATTGTCTTCGGCAAACAGCGCCAGCGGCGGGGAATTTTCAGACGCCACCGCGACGGTTAACTTGCCCGGCACGGCAAAAGGGTAATTGGCTGGGATCAAGGCGATGGCAGCCGGGTTCTTCGCCGCTCGCACATGTTGTTGGTTGGCCTGCAAATCGATAATGCTTTGGGGTTCAGCCACGGCATGGCCGCACAGCAATAGCGCCCCCAGCGCCAGTGTTTTGAATTGCATGTTATTTCT
>Ga0206941_10229_pt1 | contig 15116 bp, 20 predicted proteins | sample Alteio_BWOrgHeat_9_FD_153251 | JGI IMG/M metagenome (GOLD analysis project Ga0206941, IMG submission 153251) | Enriched cells from forest soil in Barre Woods Harvard Forest LTER site, Petersham, Massachusetts, United States -... | ecosystem: Environmental > Terrestrial > Soil > Temperate forest >...
GAGAGCCGCAGGTATTTGGGGCGCCCGAGTTTCGCTGATTCATGTTGTCGATCCCGCCAGCGCCGGTGGCATGCAGCTTTACGTGCGGCCGCTTCCCGAGGTTATAGAGGAGCATCGAAGCATCGGACGGGAGCGGCTCGACGCGTTTCTGACGGAAGAATTTCCTGCGGCCGAGTCTCGGAGAATTCTCGCCACGGGCGACGTTGCCACGGAGATCGCTCAGGTTGCAAGAGACTCCAGGTTCGACCTCATCATCATGCCTACGCACTCCGGGTTTTTCCGGCAGATGCTGCTCGGCTCGACCACGGCCAAGGTCCTGAACGACGCGGACTGTCCGGTATTGACGAGCCGGCATGCGGAGACGATTGCTCCCAGGCCTTTGGATCACAAGGAATGGGTCTGCGCTATTGGATTGGGCGCGAATTCGGAACGGGTGCTTCGCTTCGCCAGCCAGGGAGCAATACAAGCGCGCAGCAGGTTATCGATTATTCATGCGGTGCAAAGCGGGGATTCGGAGCTGCCAGTGCAATTGGATATTGAAGAGCAGGCCGGTCATGTAGAACGGGAGCAGGCAAAGCAGCGCATCGCCGAACTGCAGAGGACTGTCGGCTCGGAAGCTCCGGTCCATGTTGCTATCGGCTCGGTCAAGGAGGCGCTGCTTGAAGCGGCCCGGCAGTCGGACGCGGACGTGCTCATGATCGGCAGAAGTCCGCATCCGGGTTCTCACGGCCGCATGCGGGACCTTACCTACGCCATGGTTCGCGATTCACCTTATCCCGTGCTCAGCATCTGATCGCGATCCTACTTCGTGGACAGCGCGTGGTGTTCGCCCTTTATGGAATCTTCAGGCAAGGCCCAGGCAAAGAGAACACCGCCGCTGCCCATGATGACGTATTGGCGGCCATCGAGTTCATAGGTGATGGGAGAGCTCTGCATCGGCGATCCCGAGCCGGCATGCCAGAGCGTTTTACCATCGCTGGTATCGAGAGCAAGGACGTTTCCGTGAGCGTCGCCGGTGAAGGTCAGTCCTGAGTCCGTGGTCAGGACGCCTGCTCCGGAACCGTGCGGCCCAAGCTCATGGGTCCAGCGAATCTTTCCGGTTTTGTAATCGATGGCTTCGAGCACGCCTTTGCCCCAGAGACCATAATCCGCACCTGCCCAGCCATAGCTGCCGTCTGCGGGTTTGGCGAAATAGATGCTGTAACTTGGATGGGCATCGACGATGAAGAGCCCGGTTTTCGGATCGAAGCTGGGCGAACGGTAGTTGGTGAGGCCGCCCTCGTCGGGCGCGATGAAACGGCCATCCGGAGCAGGCTCCTTGTCAGGATTGGGAATCGGCCGTCCTTCCTTGTCTACGCCTGACGTCCAGTTCACGGGGCCGAAAGTAGTGGTGAGAAGATTCTTCCCGTTGGTGCGGTCGAGGACGAAGAAATAGCCGTTGCGCGAAGCCTGCATCAGCATCTTGCGCGGTTTTCCATCGAAGGTTCCATCGACCAATACCGGAATTTCCACGGCGTCCCAGTCATGGGTATCGTGCGGTGACACCTGAAAGGCCCAGACGAGTTTGCCCGTATCCGGATTGAGTGCGACGATGCTGCATGTGTAGAGGTCGTCGCCCGGCCGCGTTTTGCCGTTCAGGACCGGCGTCGGATTGCCTGTCCCCCAATAGATCAGATTCAACTCCGGGTCATAAGTGCCCGGCATCCAGGTGGTGCCTCCGGTGGTTGCGTTCGGCGTCCCGGAAGGCGGAGTCGCATCCCACTCCCATTGCATGGCCCCCGTCTCCGGATCGTATGCCTTGATAAAAGCAGGCAGGTTATCCATATCGCCACCGACGCCAACGATCAGATGATTGCCAACAACGACGGGAGGATGGGTTGTCCAGTATCCTTTGCTGGAATCGGCGACAACCACATTCCAGCGCACCGTACCATCCTTGATATTCAGCGACACAAGGTGTGCGTCCGGGGCGAGCATGTACACAGAATCTTTGTAGACAGCAACGCCGCGCTGACCCAGGTGCAGACCCTTATTGGGCGGATAGGTGTAATGCCAGACCTGGTGGCCGGAGCGGGCATCGATAGCCCAGACATTATCAGGGACGGTGAAGTAGAGGATGCCGTCCACCAGCAGCGGCGAGGACTTGATGGTGGCGTTCTGGCCAGTTTGGAAGACCCATGCCAGGCCAAGATTTCCCACATTTTGCGTGGTGATCTGAGTCAAGGAGCTATGGCGCCTGCCGGAGTAATCTCCGTGATAGCTTGGCCAGCTATCTTTCGATGGATGGGTCAGCCCCGCGGTATCCAATTGCTGGGCACGCACTGAATCAGCGGGAACAAAGTTCAAAGCCAGCACGCTTATCGCAAGGAGAAATGTATTTTTCAGTACCTTCATAGAGTAGTAAAACCTCAGGCAAAACGAATGAGAGAGCCTTATTTCAATGTCTGCAGATAGGCCATCAGGTTATGAATGTCGGCGTCCGTATATTTACTGAACAGATCCACATGGCCATTCACAGGAGAATCGACGGAGTATTTCACGTTCGATATTTTCCATGATCGGTAGGTTCCGCTGGCATCCTGCAATGCGACCGTAAACTCGTCGAGATATGCCAGCGTTCCAGCGACTTTCTGACCTGAAGGAAGCGTCACCGTTACTTTGCTCCTGACATTTTCCGGATAGAGCATCTGCTTTTCGAGGTCGAGCCCTTTATAGCGCGATGCGATTCCGGCAAGATCTCCGGTTGGCGAATGGCACGAAGCGCAGTTGCTATTGAAATACTGCTTGCCGGCCTCTGCGTTCCCGGTCTGGAGATCGTCCACGTCTACGCCACGGCGGCCGCCTACCTGCGCGGCGGCTTTGGCGGCCTGCGCGTGGATGAAAGCCACCAAGCCGTCCATCTCCTGCGCGGAAAATTCAAAGCGCGGCATTCTCGCGTCCGGAGTTCCGTTGCGCACGATCACGGAAATCTTGTTCCCGCCCGAATCCGAGAGGACCAGCTTGGACCGCGTAAGATCGGGGCCGGTTTCGCCTCCCTCGGCTTCGCGGCCGTGGCAGAAGGAGCAGTTTTCCTGAAAGACCGTCACACCCACTTCTGATGGAGTGGAGGTGTGGGCCTGCGGCTTGGCGCTAGAGGCTTGTTCCGCCTGCTTCGCGCCGGACGACCCGGAAGAGGCTGCGTAGATGGGCGCCTGCCTGTACTGGTAAACAAAAAAACCTGCTGCAACTATGACAAATGCAAGCGTTGTTGATATTTTCATCGGCCTGATTACTATCCTCGCTCATCCAAGGCTCTTGGTTTACCTAATCTTAGGTTGTTGACGTTGAAAACCCCAGTTTGTCCACAAAAACTTAGGCGATGTGATTCGAGCGTCAGTTTAGCAGGATGGACGTGTTTTAATCTTCCGCTTGGGTGAGGGCCTGGGAGTTTTGGCTCCCAGAGTCACCGGTATACGAGGCAGCCGCGTGATTCGAGGTCGCTGAGCCACGCTGGGAGCTCGGAAGGCAATGAGAAGGCGCTGACCCAGCGCAGGTCGAGCTTTTCGAGCCTGGGGAGCTGGGCGAGGGCTGCGGGCAGCGACGTGAGCGGATTGCCGCGGAGGTCGATCTGGCGTAGCTCCGAGAGCGCGCCGATTGATGACGGCAGACTCTCGAGCTGGTTGTTTCTGAGATGCAGCTCGCGCAGGGATTTGAGTTGCGCGATGGAATCGGGGATGGAGCTGAGCTGATTGCCGGATGCGCGCAGCTCTATGAGATGGTCGACGCCGCTGACCGCTTCCGGGAAGGTCGAGAATTGATTGTCGCCGATGTTGAGGTAGCGCAGACGCTTTAACCGCTCGATGGATGAGGGCAAAGACGTCAGCTGGTTGTCGTGGAGATAGAGAAGTCGGTGAGCGATTCCAACTTTCCAATGGCTTCCGGAAGCTCACGGAGTTGATTGTGGCCAAGGTCGAGCATGCGCAGGTGCTTCAGCTCTCCAATGCGCTCGGGGATTTCCGTCAGATCATTGTCGGCGAGGACGAGCGATTCGAGGCCGGTCTGCTGCCAGACGGAATCGGGCACGTGGGCGAGGTGCTGCTTCCAGAGGTTGAGGTGCAGTGAGGAGGCATCCGCCATGATCGCCATGGTAGCGCGATCCCGGCTCGCAGATTAAGCCTGACTTCCAATCCGAGAGATATCGATTCTTTGCCAAATAATTTTGAAAAAGTTCTCCCCGATTGTCGAATTGGAGCCCCGTGATCCGACATACAAGTAGAGCGTATTTCCAAAGCTCTTCCGCGAAAGGAGGGCAAGGCAATGGTCGGAATCATCGAGTGGATATTGTTTGCCGGCATTTGTTTAATCGTCCTCTGTGTTGGTCCCAGGCTATCGGCTCAGAAGAGCCAGAACAGCGGACTGTTTCTAGATGCCCTCCTGGAGGCGTTGAAAAAAAATTCTTCAGAAAAAGTGATGCAGCGTGTCGATTCTGCGGCGCGACGTTCGACGTGTAGGTAGAGCGTGGGATACAACGGTAGGTTCGTCCCCAGACACGAAATTCCAACGAGGAGAAATCAGATGCGAGTGATGGTGATGGTGAAGGCTACGAAGCAGGCGGAAGCGGGACTGCCGCCGCCGGAAGAGATGAGCGAAATGCTTGCGGAAATGGGGAAGTTCAATGAGGAGTTGGTGAAGGCAGGCGTGCTGCTCGCCGCCGATGGTTTGCAGCCGAGTTCGAAGGGCAAGCGCGTACGCTTTTCCGGAAAAGCGCGGACAGTGATCGATGGGCCATTCTCAGAAACAAAAGAGCTGGTGGCTGGCTTTTGGATCTGGCAAGTGAAGTCTATGGAGGAAGCCGTTGAGTGGGTGAAGCGCTGTCCCGAGCCTTTTCCCGGCATCGAATCAGAGATTGAGATCCGGCCTGTGTATGAGGTGGAAGACTTTGGCGACGTGTCAACGCCTGAGGTTAAGGAGCTTAAGGAGCGGAGAGAACGGCTGCGCGCACAGTTGGCGAAATAATGTTTCCGCAAAGTTTATTTCGAATGTCGATTTCGCAACCCGCCGTTCGATGAGTAAGCAGAGTGGACTCGAAAGAGGCCACAATCCGAAAGAGTGAGGAGTTTGATATGAGATTTCTGTGTTTGTACAGGCCGTCCGAGAAGGAAGGAACTCCGCCAACCCAAGAGGACATGGAGACGATGGGGAAGTTTGTCGAGGAGATGATGAAGAGCGGCAAGCTGCTGGCGACCGAAGGATGCCTGCCGAGTGTGAAAGGCGCCCGAGTGCGGCTTTCCAACGGAAGGTTCAACGTCGTGGACGGGCCATTTACTGAAGCGAAGGAACTGGTGGCAGGATTTGCGCTGTTGCAGACGGAGTCGAAGGAAGAGGCGATTGAACTGACGAAGCGATTCCTCAGTGCTGCCGGCGGCGATGGCGAGACGGAGATTCGCCAGGTGTACGATCCGGGCGATCCCGATGTTCCCTGTCCCAGGGAGATGCAGCAGGCAGTGGTGAAGTAAAAGAAGGATTGCGAGAAAAATCTAAAGCGAGGAGCAGTACTATGCAGATCGATCCACATTTGGGCTTTAACGGTAATTGCGAAGAAGCATTTAAGTTCTACGAGAAGACATTTGGCGGCAAGATCGAGTTCAAGATGACGTATGGCGAGTCGCCGATGGCGGCGCAGGTCGCACCAGAAGCGCAGAACTACATCATGCATATTGCCATGCGCGTGGGTAACAGGGTGGTGATGGGCGCCGACGCTCCTCCAGAACACCAATCCAAGGCGGAGGGCTTCAACGTTTCCGTCGGGGTGGACAGCGCAGCTGAAGCAGAGAGAGTCTTCAATGCGCTGGCAGAAGGCGGGCAGGTGACTATGCCGCTGGCAGAGACATTCTGGTCGCAGCGCTTCGGGATGGTGACTGACCGCTTTGGCATTCCTTGGATGGTGAATACCAATACTGCGCAACCAGCTTGAGTTGAGCAATCGGGCTCCGTTGCCGCGGAGCCCGATTCTATTCCTTTGCCGACACGTTGTTTCCGGTGCACATGTGCGTTGTGTTGTGGGCTGCGCTGTGTCTGCGAGATGCGCAGCTGTGTGAAATGATTCTGTTGCGGTGGAGGTTGCGGATGCGGTTTGTGATTCTGCGGAAGTCGGATGCGACGATGGAGTCGGATACTCCGGCCAGCCCTGAGCTGATTGAGGCGGTGCGGCAGTACGACGCGGAGATGACGAAGGCGGGCGTACTGGTAGCTGTAGAAAGACTGCAGTCTACTGCGCGAGGCTCGCGGGTGCGGCTGTCAAAGGGCGAATTCTCGACAGTCGACGGGCCGTTTTCGGAGACGAAGGAATTAATTGCAGGTGTCACGGTGGTCGATGTTGCCTCTAGAGAAGAGGCGATCGCCTGGATCAAGCACTGTCCCACGCTCTGCAGCGGCGATGCGGAAGCAGAGTTTGAGATTCGTCCGGTGCTCGACTGCGGCTGAGTTCCGCCGCTTGCACGGCAGACTCAAAGATGATGTGATCGGTAGCTGTGAGCGCTACTGCTATCCACAACACGATTGATGCGGTCTGGAGGATGGAGTCGGCGAAGTTGATTGCCAGGCTCGCGCGCATGGTGCGCGACGTGGGGATCGCAGAGGATCTGGCGCAGGAAGCTCTCGTCGCTGCGCTTGAGCAGTGGCCGCAGTCGGGTGTTCCGGAAAAGCCGGGCGCGTGGCTGATGACGACGGCGAAGCATCGCGCGCTTGATCTGCTGCGGCGCAGGCAGATGCTCGACCGCAAGCATGAAGAGCTTGGGCGCGAGATGGAAGCGCAGGAGCTGACGGTGCCGGATCTCAATGCAGCTCTCGATGATGACATCGGCGATGATCTGCTGCGGCTGATGTTTATTGCCTGCCATCCGGTGCTCTCTTCGGAATCGCGGGTCGCGTTGACGCTGCGGCTGCTGGGTGGCTTGACGACGGATGAGATTGCGCGTGCATTTCTTGTTCCGGAAGCGACGATTGCGCAGCGTATTGTGCGTGCCAAGCGGACGCTGGCGCAGGAGCATATTCCGTATGAAGTTCCGCGCGGGAAAGAGCTGCCGCAGCGGTTGTTGTCGGTGTTGGGCGTAATTTATCTCATCTTTAATGAAGGCTACTCGGCGACGGCGGGCGACGACTGGATGCGGCCTGCGCTGTGCGAAGATGCGTTGCGGCTCGGGCGCATTCTCGCTGAACTTGCTCCCCATGAGGCGGAAGTACATGGGCTGGTGGCGCTGATGGAGATACAGGCATCGCGCTCGGCGGCGCGGACGGGGCCTGAGGGACGGCCGGTGCTGCTGCGCGATCAGGATCGCGCGCGATGGGACAGGCTGCTGATTCGGCGCGGGCTGACGGCGCTAGAGCGTGCGGATGCGCTGGGCGGTGCGCGTGGTCCGTATGCTTTACAAGCGGCGATTGCGTCGTGCCATGCGCGCGCGATGACAGCAGAAGAGACGAACTGGTCGCGCATTGTGGAGCTTTATGACGAGCTTGCGCGGATATTGCCGTCACCGATTGTTGAGTTGAACCGGGCAGTTGCGGTGAGCATGGCTTCTGGTCCGGATGCGGCGCTGGAGCTGGTGGATGCGCTGACGGCCGAGCCTGCATTGAAGGGCTATCATCTGCTGCCCAGCGTGCGCGGTGACTTGCTGGCGAAGCTTGGGCGCTATGACGAGGCGCGGGCTGAGTGCGAACGGGCTGCTGCGATGACGCGCAATGCGCGCGAGCAGGAGCTGTTGCTTGAGCGTGCGCGAGAGTTTGCGGCGCGCTCGACCGCCGTCAATTGATAGCAGTGATGTGCCGGAGCTGCTGCTGAGTTGCTTTCGAGAGAAAACATCAGGAAATTTCAAAAACGCGAACACGGATGATCGAGTGTGCATCCTACCAGTGATTTGAATGTGCTGCGTCGACTCAGCCGCACATTGATTCACGAGAGAGGAAAGTACATGCTGCTGATCATTCTTATTATTTTGGTTCTGGTCTTCGGATTTGGCGGTTATCGGATGGGGCCGGGTATTGGCTATTACGGGGGCGGTGGAATCAGCCTCGTCCTGTTGATTCTCATTGTTCTATTGTTGCTGCACGTGATTTGAAGAAGTTGTCGATCAAATAATCGCGCAGCTCGATGTTAAAGCTGCGCGTGTTTTGTTTCTCATCTTCTGCGTCGGTGTTGTAGTCGACGATATAAGCGCTGCGGGTGGCCGGGTCGATGTTGATCTGGCTGCGGAAGCCATTCTGCCAGCCGGGATGACCGATCAGGGTAAGATTTCCGTCGGTGTGCACGAAGAAGCTTTCAGCTACGGAATCATGCGCGCCTGCGCGTGAGGGGAAATCTTCGTCGGGCGTGACGGGAAGCACGGGCTTCCACATTTCTTCCAACGAAGATCGTTTGAGGATGGCGTCGTATTCGCTTTGGTGGGCGGGATCGCCGAGCAGGAAGCGGATGTACTTGAGCATGTCCAGCAGCGGCGCGTTTAGGCCGCCGTTGGCGCGGGTGATGCCGGTGTTGAAGTCGAACGGATCTTCAGTCAGCTTGCCGTCCTTCAGGTCCCAGCTATGCGAGCGGTATTTCAGCAGGTGGTTGGGGCTGCGGTCGTAATAACTGCGGTCCATGCCGAGCGGACGGAAGATGTTCTTCTCCATGTAGACCTCGAACTGATCTCCGGAGAGGCGCTCGATGATTTCTCCCAGGAAGACGACGGCGAGGTTGGAGTAGCTGTAGCGCGTGCCGGGCTGGAATTTGATGTCGGTATACGGCAGCATAGCGACGATCTGCGACCACTGCGTAGGCTCGAAGGGCTGCCAGTCCTGATCGCGCCAGGGCCAGGTGGCGTCGCGGAAGCCGCTCGAATGCGACATAGCTTCGCGGATGGTGATGGCAGAGACGGGGCCATAGGTGTCGTGGACGGCGGCCAACTCAGGGATGTATTTGGTGAGCGGATCGTCGAGCGAGAGCAGGCCGCGGTCGCGCAGTTGCATGATGGCGATTCCGGTGAAGGTCTTGGTGACGGAAGCCCAGTGGTAGGTGGTGTTGTCGTCAACGGGATCGGTCACGCTCTGGCGGCCGTAATTGTCGTGCAGGATGACTTTGCCGTTGCGGATAACGATGAGGCTGCTGCCGATGATTCCGTTGCGGCGCAGGCCGGATTCGTAGAAGGATTTGATCTGCTCGGTTGTAGTTTGTGCGGAGAGGGTGGTGGCGAGGCAGACGATGGCGATGATGAGTGGGCGCATCATGTTGCTCGGATTGTATTGCGCGGTTGCGACCTACGTGAAATCTACTTGCTGTAAAAGCTGTAGGTCGCCGTATAGGGTTGGCGGGATTCTCCAGTGGTACAGCTCTCTTTGGGCGCTGCGCCGCCGTGGGTTTCAGTCCGGCGGATGTAGTTGACGTCGGTGAATTGGCCAGATCCACTGCTGGGCACGGCTTGAATCAATAGCCACGGTACCGAATCTGCGTCGGGCGATGGCTGCGAGGCGATCGCTTTGCCTTTGACTTCACTGCCGTCGGTCAGCTTCCATGTGGGGCCCGCGAAGTGGGTGCCGATCACCGTTCCCTGCGGATCGAGGAGCTTGGCGTCGGGCGCTTTGAGTGTCCACTTGCCATCGGTGCAGGTGTAGATCTGTACACCCTCGCCCTTTGTTTCAAGGAGCAATTCATGTGTGCCGGGCGGCAGATCGATGGGGGATGCCGTCTGCTTTGCGGCAAGCGCGGCGGATGTGATGAGAGCGGCGACGAGAATGAGTGCTCGCATAACGTGACGAGGATAGCAGAGACGTGTGAAGAACGCTTGCTAATCATGAATATGGATTACTGGACCTTTTCGCTCCTGTCCGGCTCAATTAGAAATAAGTCATCGCCCTCAATTCCGCTGCTGGTAAATTTCCCAAGTAGAAAAGTCGAAGGACCCCAGGCAAAGGAAATTTGGGCTGAGATCCTTCCATTCCACTTTGAGGTGACTCATGAATGGCAAATTGATTACCGATTGGATCACAGCGATTGGGACTGCAATGAGTGCCATCGCTTCGATCGTGCTGTTCATCGTGGCGATCGTTCAGCTCCGTGGGTTGCGGTATCAGATTGAGCAGGCCGCAAACCAGGAATCCAGACGCAATACACTCGAGGTGATTCAACGTGCGGAAAGCGATGCCGTTATCCAGCAGGCCAGGGCAAGGTTGTGGGTGGCCTCCAACAATGGAACGGACTACACGAAATTGACTGATGCAGACCAGTTTGACGCTATCACGCTGTTGAATTACCTCGAAGGTCTTGCTGTGGGGATATTTCAGAATGTTTATGTAGAAGGAATGGCGCGGGACTATCTACAGGAAGTTGTGCGGAAAGCTGTTAAGGCCTTAATCAAAGGAGAATCCGGTGATGGATGGAAGGCGACCACTGGGCTGTTCCAATGTTCAGATTTTTCGATGCTATGTCAACTTTATGACAGGTGGTTTACTGCGCCATCCCCTCAATATCGCGCTGAGTGAGTGGTTCTAGCCATCGGCATCCTCACTTGCCGTTGTATCTCTGGAAGAGCTCAGGGAATTGCTGCTTGAGCGCGGCGATCTTGGGTCGGTCGCAGACTGCAATATACGGGTTGTCGGGGTTCTTGAGGGCGTAATCCTGGTGGTAGTCTTCACCCGCGTAGAAGGCCTTGAGCGGCACGACCTGCGTCACAATGGGGCGCGAGAAGACGTGCGCGGCGTCAAGCTGCTTGATATAGGCGTCGGCGATGCGGTGTTGGTCCTCGTCGCTGTAGAAGATGACGGAACGATAGGACGGGCCGACGTCATTGCCCTGGCGGTTGAGCTGTGTGGGGTCGTGAGCTACGGAGAAGAATATGCGCAGCAGCTGGCCGTAAGTGATCTTCGAAGGGTCGTAGACGACGCGGACGCTTTCGGCGTGGCCGGTGGTTTCTGTGGTGACGTCGCTGTAGTGCGCGGTAGAGGCAGAGCCTCCCGAGTAGCCTGCGGTGGTGTCGACGACGCCCTTGACGCGCTCAAAGACTGCCTGTGTGCCCCAGAAGCAGCCTCCGGCAAAGACGGCGGTGGCTTTGCCGTGCTTGGCCGCCATAGTCGCGTCGTCCTGCGCGGCGGGGATAGGCGTCGTGCGCGGCGTCTCGATCTGGGCGACGGCTATGGCTATGACTGAAACGACGGCAAGCGCACACAAAAGGCGGCGGATCATGTTGAATTAGAGTGGAAACACCTCGAAAAAGTTACACCCATGTTTTTGACGCCACGCAAGAGCTGTCCCCGCACGGCTGCCCTTAAAATGCGGGTATGCCCAAGGCTCGATCCAAACCGGCCACCCAGGAAGCGATTCAACCGTACTTCAGCAAGGAGGCGGTGAAGTTTCTGCGCGGGTTGAAGCGCAACAACAACCGCGAGTGGTTTGAGGCCCGGCGCCCGATCTTTGAGCGGGAGCTGAAAAAGCCGATGCTGGCGGTGATAGAGCGCGTGACAGACGCGATGGCGGAGTTCGCGCCCGCGCATATGCGTCCGGCGCAGAAAAGCATCATGCGCATCTATCGCGATACCCGTTTTTCCGCCGATAAGACGCCATACAAGACACATGTGTCGGCCTGGTGGACGCGCGTCGGCCTGGAAAAGACCTCGGGCGGTGGATATTACTTCCATTTTTCCCCCACGGAGGTCCTGATTGCGGCGGGAATCTATATGCCGGAGCGCGAGCAGCTGCTGGCGATCCGTATGCAGCTGCTGGAGCGGCATGAGGAGCTGCGGCGTCTTCTGAATGACAAGAAGCTGCGCAAGGTGATGGACGTGGATTTCGATACGGCGGCGCTGACTCGCCCGCCCAAGGGTTTCACGGCGGACCATCCGGGGATTGACCTGATCAAGCAGCAGCAATGGGGAGTGCTGGCGCGGCTGCCGGGGGAGGCGGCGTTCGGGCCGGAGTTAGCAACCGAGATTGTGACGCGCTTCCGGCTGGCGGCGCCGATTGTGGATTTCCTGAACCGTCCCTTCGTGCAGGACGGGGAGAAGAAAAGGCAATATATCTTCAAGCTGATGTAGACGCGCGTCTTTGTGGAGGAATAGACTACCCAACATCCTGAACCCGAAATGCGCGCCAGCCGCGCTGGTCAAGGGATTGGCAGAGGTTTCGCGGGCTCCCATGAGGCGGCCGAAAACGTCGGAAATCCAGAAAAATGGCATAAAAACCTGAAAAAATGGCAGAAAACCTGTGGAAACAGGGCTTTTGCCGTTGACAAAGTTTGCGAAAAGACGCAAGGTAAACGGCGGTAGGCTTTTTCAAACACCCGCATGGATATTGGGTTTTCCGGCTGTTACGCGGCGTGAAAATCCACAGCGGAAAATGGAAAAACCCGCAAGACGCGAAACCAGCAAAGGTTCTGGGAAAGCGAAATAAGAACCAGGAGGATCTACAAAAAAATGGCAACTGGAATGACCAAAACAGCCCTTGTCCGCCACTTGGCGGAGAAGCTCGAACTCACTAACAAGCAGTCGGCTGGATTTCTTGATCTGCTTGCGGAAACGGCGATCAAGGAGACGAAGAAGAACGGGCTCTTTGTAATTCCCGGACTCGGACGCCTGGTAAAGGCAGAGCGCAAGGCTCGCATCGGCCGCAACCCGCAAACCGGCGAACAGATCAAGATCAAGGCGAAGACCGTGGTGAAGTTCCGCGTGGCCAAGGCCGCCAAGGACGTCATCGCACCGCCGAAGAAGTAGTTTAGAAACAAGTCGAGGCGCATTGCGCCGCTCGAATAAAAGGAAACGGATTCGTCCGTTTCCTTTTTTATTTTTGGTGACAGTTGTCATTCCATTTCTGTGACAGAAGTGAATCGCGGGATAAACGTCGCCGGAGTAGAGTCGTGACGTAAGGTAAGGTAAGGAGCCTACTCAGCTTGGCGAAAGTCGATTATGGGATTGACGCGCCCGGAGTCGTTCGCAACCTCGCGCTTTGCGGCGCGGCGTTGTTGATCGTCCGCGTGTTTACAGCAACGATTCGCATCGGGCCGGTGATTATCACCCACTTTGAATGGCCGGGCGCTGCTCTCCTCTGCACGGCCGGTCTGATGCTGCTGTACTCGAAGGTGGGGAAGATGCGGCATCGCGACCGGATGATCAGCATGGCGGCGCTCAAGGGCAATGAGGAAGTGCTGGATGTGGGCACGGGTCGGGGCTTGCTGTTGATCGCCGCGGCGAAGAAGCTGCCTGCGGGCCGTGCGGTCGGCATCGACATCTGGAAAGCCTCAGATCTGAGTGAGAATCTTCGCGAACGCACGCAGAAGAACCTCGCTATTGAGGGTGTGGCTGATCGTTGCGAATTGATAGATGCGCCCGCGGAGAAGATGCAGTTTCAGGATGGCCGCTTCAATGTGGTCTTGTCGAACATGTGCCTGCACAATATTCCCCATAACGAAGAACGCCGCAAGGCCTGCATGGAAATCGTCCGCGTACTGAAGCCGGGAGGGATTGCTGTGATCTCGGACTACAAGAATACGGGAAGCTATGCGCACATCTTCAAAGAAGCGGGATTAGCCGTCAGCAGAAAGTTTTATCTTGCGGATACTTTCTTTCCCGTTTCGATTGTTTGTGCGAGGAAGCCAGCGTGACATCACATCTGATGGATGCTGGCCACATAGGCCTTGATTCCACTGGCTATGATCTGGACGCCAATGCACATGAGAATGAACGACGACAGGCGCATCACGACTGAAGTGCCGGCTGTCCCCAGCAGCCGTTCGGCGGCACTCGCATAGCGGTAGCAGATGTACACGATAAAGCAGACGATTGCGACTCCCAAAAGCGCGGCGATAAGGACTTTGGGAGAAAAAATCGATCCGGTGTGCAACTCCGCCGGCAGATGCGCTCCGAGTGTGATGGCCACCGAGATGGAGCCCGGACCAACTGTGATCGGCAGCGTGTAGGGATAGAAGGCGTGCTCGAGGACATTTTCTTCACTAACGGTTTTTGTGCTGACGCCGCTACTCCCCTGCGCGAGCAGGGTCCAGCCGGTTGCGGCCACTACCAGTCCTCCGCCGATTTGGACGGCATAGATGGAAATGCCGAAGAAGGCGAGAATCTTTACGCCCCAGAGCAGCGAGCAGACAAGCAGAAAAAAACTGTAGATCGCGATTTTTTGTGAGAGCGCAAGTTGGAGGGGACGTTCGATCCCTCCGATCATGTTGATGAAGATGGCCGCGCTGCCGAGCGGGTTGACGATGGGGAAAAGCGCTCCGACGACGAGAGTCGTGGATTCAGCGACGGCAGCGATATCGTGCAGAATGTCAATCATGTTTCTGTGCCTGCGGCAGTATAGCCCGAATGACCAGCGACGCCCCGAAGCAGATGATAACGCACTTGATCAGTAGATATGCGTTGTAGCGCCAGGCGAGGATGGCGAAGCATCCGGTATAGCCGACGTAGTAGCTTTCCGCGAGCAGGCTGGTGAGCCATTGCGGACGCGTCGCCGCTGCCGGCACAGATGCGCGAAGGCTGCGCCACAAACGCGGCACTTTCTGCTTATAAGCGAGATAGGCTTCGCCTTGCTGCACGGCGAGGAAAGCCTCTTCGCCTAGGATGAGACGGTAATAGAAGACAGCCTGCGCGACGAGAAAGAAGATGGCTCCGGTGGGCGGCATCAGGATCGAGATGGCGATCGAGAAGATGAAGGTACCCAGGTAGAGTGGGTTGCGCACGTAGCGGTAAGGCCCGGCGGCGACTACGTCAGTGCCATGCATGGATGTGTCGTGCACGATGGCTGTGCCCAGATAGGCCGTGCCCCAGACGCGCAATCCGGTTCCCTTGATGGCGCAGAAAAGTGCGACGAGCGTGACCACGATGCTTGCATGTTGGAGCGAGAGCCAGTGGGCGCTGGCGAGCGCTCCGGATAATTCGAGCCAGGTGGTCGAGACTCGTCCGGAGCCGCCGAGATAGCGCGCCCAAGGCGCCCAGAAGCCGAGGACATAGAACAGAAATCCGATAACGATACGAAAGCGGAACTCGAACTGCGTTGCCTTCACTGCGCCGCGGCTCCGTTTTGATTCTTGTAGACAACGCCGGATTTCATGACGAACGACACGTTCTGGAGCAGACGAATGTCTTTGAGCGGGTCGCCATTGACGGCGATG
>Ga0206941_10231_pt1 | contig 15107 bp, 13 predicted proteins | sample Alteio_BWOrgHeat_9_FD_153251 | JGI IMG/M metagenome (GOLD analysis project Ga0206941, IMG submission 153251) | Enriched cells from forest soil in Barre Woods Harvard Forest LTER site, Petersham, Massachusetts, United States -... | ecosystem: Environmental > Terrestrial > Soil > Temperate forest >...
TACCGATTAGTCCATTTACTTTGTCTGAAACAAAATCCTACCTCAGTTATAAAAACGTTCATTACAATCACGATCAAATACTCACCTTGTATATGTGTCTGGGTGGTATTCCTTTTTACCTGGATTTTATTGAAAAAGGATTATCTGCAATCCAAAATATCAACAATGCTTGTTTTAGTAAAAAAGGTACTTTGTATGATGAATTTGATTTGTTGTTTGCTTCTTTATTCAAGAAACATGAGATGCATGAAGCGATCATCAAATTTATTGCCAGTAAAAGAGAAGGTGTCAGTAGAAATGAAATCGAATCAAATGTGCATTGCAAAGGTGGGCGATTAAGCGCCAGACTAAAAGAGCTTGAAGAAGCAGGTTTTATTATCGCTTTTACACCGTGGAAAAAAGAGCGTGGCACTTATTACAAAGTGATTGATGAATATACTTTGTTTTATCTCACCTGGATTGCACCAAGGTCATCCAGTCGAATTGCCAAAAACATTGATGATAAATATTGGGACATTTTATCTAGCAGTGCTGCTTGGAAATCTTGGTCAGGTTATGCATTTGAAGCGGTATGTTTTAAACACATCCATCAAATTAAAAAAGCGCTCTCAATCCCCGATGGTGCTGATATTTCATCTTGGCGGCATGTGCCTGATAAAAAAGAAAAGGAGATGGGCGGACAAATTGATTTGATTTTTGATAGACCTGATAAAATCGTTAATCTGTGTGAGATTAAATATTGTAACTCTCCTTTTGTCATCGATAAAAAGTATGCGACTGCTTTGCTTGATCGTGAAATAATGTATTGTAAAGTCACGCGCACATATAAGCAGATATTTCATTCGATGGTGGTGTCAGGAGGTTTGAAAAAAAATATCCATAGTGAAGAAATTATTTCTTCTTTTGCGACGTTGAATGATTTATTTAAATAAGTAGAAAAAATTATGTCTATTGCTTCCGTCTCGCTTTATTGCGACGCTGAATTACTTGCTCGTCAAAGCTATGCTAAATCTTTAAGTGAGCAATTTAGTTTAAAATTATTACAAACTCCGCCAGAAAAAAATACTTATTTTCTTGTGCTCACCGATCAACGATTAGAACTCCATCAGGCAGATAAAAAAAACAAACCTGTATTTATAGATTTTTCCAGCAAGCATTATCAATATCGTTTAAAGCAAGGCAGAAAAAATGAATTGATTGCAAAAGCAGTGGGTATAAAAAGTCATGAAAAACCTAGCATCATTGATGCCACGGCAGGATGGGGGGAAGATGGATTTGTGCTCGCGAATTTAGGTTGTGCCGTGACTTGGTTAGAACGCTCACCTGTGATGGCTGCGCTTTTGTCTGATGCTATTACTCCCCTCTCCCGGAGTCGTCATCCCGTGGACGATTTTTATACACGGGATCCAGCAAATCAGATGAGAGGGGTTGGGGGTGAGGGTCATGAAGTGAGCTTTTACTATCCACAACTCCACTACACCAACGCCATCAGCTATTTGAAAAATCTTTCACCGACAGAATATCCTGATGTCATTTATCTAGATCCGATGTTTCCTGAGCGTCAAAAATCTGCACTCGTGAAAAAACCCATGCGTATTTTGCGTGAATTAGTCGGAGATGATGTGGATGCTGCTGAATTATTCGCTGTTGCATTACAGCGCGCAAAAAAACGTGTGGTGGTGAAGCGCCCACGGCTTGCACCTGCGATTGAAGGTCGTTTACCTAATATGAGTATCAAAGGCCAGAGCAGTCGGTTTGATGTTTATCTCTAACTACTAAAACTCCGTGCCAATTGTTTCAACTCTTCCATTGTTTTTCCTTCCTCTAATGTTTTCACAAACAACGATCCCACCACAAAGCCATCAGCTTCACGCAAAACCTCTTTTGCGTCTAGAGGTGTAGAAATGCCAAAGCCTGCCAAGATAGGTAAATGCGTGACGGATTTAATCTCAGCAAGTTTGGCTGCAAAGCCTTCGGGTAATCCAGCGCGTACACCTGTGGTGCCTTTTCGCATCGCATAGTATAAAAATCCTTTTGCATATCGCGAGATCACTTTTAAGCGTTCGGGTGTGGTAGCCGGTGTGATAACAGGAATAGGTAAGACATCGTGTGTTAAACAATTTTTGTAAAAAGCATGGCCTTCTTCAAAAGGTAAATCTACCACCAGCACAGCGTCAATACCTGCTTCGCGGGCTTTAGGTAACCAGAGATCTGGATTAGCATGCAGAAGTGGATTGAAATAACTAAATAAAACTAGCGGAATTTGCGTGGTTTTTCGCAATTCTGCCGCAAGCTGAATCACATCAAATAAAGTTGTATGATTTTTTAGGGCACGTTCTGCGGCACGTTGAATCACGGGTCCATCAGCGATGGGGTCAGAAAAAGGTACGCCTAATTCGAGCAAATTAACGCCGCCTGCAATTAATGCTTTAGCTGCAGCCAGTGTTTTTTCTAAACCGCCATCTCCTACGGTGATGTAGCCCGCAAAAACTTTTTCTTTTTTGAATGCTTTTTTTATGTTGTTATTCATTTTTCACTCCTGATAAAGTTGTTCTAAATCTTTGTCCCCCCTTCCTGACAAATTTACAATCACAATTTCTTTTTTATCTAAACTCGCTGCAATTTTGGCGATATATGCCACGGCATGCGCAGATTCTAATGCACATAGAATACCCTCTGTTTTAGCCAATAATTTCAACGCAGCGACAGCTTCATCATCATTCATCGCTGTATATGTCGCGCGTTTTTCTGCAAATAATGCTGCGTGTTGAGGACCAATAGCAGGATAGTCAAGACCAGCAGAAATAGAGTGTGTGGGCAAAATTTGTCCATTTTTATCTTGCAGTAAATAAGTGTAACAGCCATGGAGTACACCAGGTTCTTCAGAAAAAAAGCGTGCGGCATGTTCCCCAGGTTTGTTGCTCTTACCGCCAGCTTCTACACCCACTAACTTTACTTCGGGTGAATCAATAAATGCAGAAAAAATCCCAATGGCATTAGAGCCGCCACCAATGCACGCAATCACTTGGTTTGGTAGCTGGCCGGTTTGTTTTAAGCATTGACGTTTAGCTTCTGTGCCAATGATGGATTGAAAATAAGCCACCATTTCTGGGTAGGGATGTGGACCTAATGCAGAACCTAAGCAGTAAAAAGTATTTTCAAAAGAAGCAGACCAATCACGCAATGCTTCATTTACTGCATCTTTTAAAGTTTGAGAACCGGTTGTGACGGGAATTACTTTAGCGCCAAATAACTCCATGCGCTTCACATTAAGTGCTTGGCGTTGCATGTCTACAGCACCCATGTATACCTCACAAGGCAAATCAAAATGTGCGCAAGCAGCTGCTGTTGCAACGCCATGTTGACCCGCGCCAGTTTCTGCGATGATACGTGTTTTGCCGGATAATTTAGCTAATAAACATTGTCCTAGTGCATTGTTGATTTTATGCGCACCCGTGTGTAGCAAATCTTCACGTTTGAGAAAAATTCTTGGGCCATCTACCGCTTTAGCGAAACGAGGAATTTCAGTTAAAGGGGTAGAGCGGCCTGCAAACTGCGCTAAGCTTTCATTGAATTGCGCTTTAAATGCAGGGTCTTTTTTATAATGTTTCCAATTTGCGATTAATTGTTGTAACGCAGGCATCAGTATTTCTGGTGCGAAAATGCCGCCGAATTTGCCATAGTAATGATTTTTTGCTGTGAGGAAGTTCATAGTTTGGTTTCTCCAATGAATTTTTTAATCAAATTTAAATCTTTTTCACCTTTTATATTTTCAACACCGCTGGACACATCTACACCCGTAGGATGAAAAAGTTGAATCGCTTCTTTCACATTGTTTGGGTTTAATCCACCCGATAAAAACCATTTAAAATCACCAGCGTAAGAAAATTTTTGCCAATCAAATGTTTTGCCGCTGCCTGCTTTGTGATTATCAAATAATAAATAGTCTCTTTTTTTATCAAGTAATTTTATATTTTCATCTAACGTAAAATTTCCTTCTGCTGAAACAGGATACACATAAATACGTGAAAAAGAATCAGGTAATAAATGTTGTTGTTCGCGTGAATAATTGCCATGTAATTGTACATAATTGATATTCGCTGTTTGGCAAATATTTAACATGTCTGTAGCGCTGGCTTCTGTAAATACACCGACGGGTTCGGCGCCCCCGTCACGTGCTGCTTGTGAGATAATGCGTGCGGTATTTACCGTCACTGCACGGTGAGAAGAAGGCACAAATATCAGGCCGATAAAATCTGCACCTGCTGTAGCAGCAGCGTAAGCGTGTTCTGGTTGTTTGATGCCGCAGATTTTTATTTTCATTTTTTTGACACGCTCAAAAATATTTTTAATGCACAAAAGCATCCTCCCCTCTGTCGTCATTGCGAGGAGAGAGCGTTTTGTGCGAACGACGCGGCAATCCAGGAAAGTTATTAATAAACAAATCAAAAGAAAATTTTTTGAATTTTACTTTTGGTTTTTTCTGGATTGCCGCGTCGACCAAAACAGGTCTCCTCGCAATGACGGCCGAGGGGGATAGTTTTTTATTTTTTACAATCCTCAAGCCATTTTTTTGGATCTACAGACTTCACTAATGCTTCTCCAACCAACACCGCTGCATAACCTGCTTGATGATATTCGCGTGCTAATTCACATTCAAATATCCCTGACTCAGCTATTTTGATGGCATTTTTTGGCAAATACTCCGCTAACTCAAATGCACACTGCGTATCAATATCAAATGTTTTGAGATTACGATTATTCACCCCGATTATTTCAGCCCCTGCATCAATGGCTTGTTGAATTTCTTCGCGTGTATGCACTTCAACCAAAGCAGGTATATTTAATTCACGCGCTTTTTGTAGCATACCGGGCAATTGTTTTTCTAACACAGCCACAATCAGCAAGATCATATCTGCGCCATACAAAATGCTTTCAGCGATTTGTATGGGATCAATCAAAAAATCTTTGCGTAGAATAGGCGTATTTTGGGTTTCAGGTGCTGCTGATATTTTTTTTAGATCTTCTAAACTCCCACCAAAACCAGTGCTTTCTGTGAGTACAGAGATCGCGCTTGCGCCACCTAAAATATATTGTTGTGCTAACGTGAGTGGGTCAGCAATCTGAGCCAACTCTCCCTTAGAAGGTGAACGACGTTTGATTTCTGCAATGACTTTCACATGCTCTGCATATTGCAAAGCGTGCAACACGTTTTTATTTTTACGTGGAAATATCGTATTGCCATGAAACACTTGTGCTAATTCGCTAGTTGGCGCTTGCGCAATGTGTGCATGCAATTTTGCAACGTCGTGTTGTTTGGCGTCTAGAATGGTTGTGAGTCGATTATGCATCATGGCGCTTTCTCCTATCTTGGTGGGCACCCCGTATCAAGTACGGGGCAGGCGCAACAAAACGCTTTGCCCACCCTACTTAAGATTGTTGTTAATCGATTGTGCATCATCCAACCTCTTTTGAAAATAAAATCCACTGTTCTAATAATGTCAGTGCTTGACCAGTTTTTAAGTTTTCTCTTGCAAGTGTTATCCCATCGATTAAGTTTTCTGTTTTGCCGTATAAATAAAGTCCCATGCCAGCATTTAATATTAATGTATCTGCGACAGCGCCAGGTTTTCCGCCAAACGCATCGCGTAATATTGCTGCATTGTCTGTTGCGCTTCCGCCTTTTAATGCATCAAGTGAATAGAGTTTGAAACCTAATTTTTCTGGATTTATGATGTAAGACTTCTGTGTGGCGCCTTCAATTTCAATCACTTGTGTAGGTGCGCTGCAGGTGATTTCATCCATGCCGTTGCTATGTACAATGGCTGATTTTTTTACGTTTAAGCCTGATAAAACATCTGCAAAAGGTTGTAATAATTTTTCAGAAAAAACCCCCATCAAATAATGTTGAGCACGTGCAGGATTTAGCAAAGGTCCGATCAGGTTCAACACAGTGGGTGTGCCCATTTCACGGCGAATCGTTTTTAATTGCGCTAATGCAGGATGAAAGTTTGGTGCAAAACAAAAGGCAATATTTAAATTTTTCAAACAGGTGATGATTCTTTCTATGGGCATGTGAATGTCTAGACCTAATGCTTCTAGTACATCTGCTGCGCCTGCAAGAGATGACACGGCGCGATTGCCGTGTTTAGCAATAGGTACGCCACAACTTGCAGCTAAAATTGCAGCGCCCGTAGAAATATTCACGGTATTTGCGCGATCGCCACCTGTACCGACGATATCTAATGTAGAGTAGGAGATGGGTATTTCAATCATGCTACTACGCAGCGCAGCAATCGTGCCTAAAATTTCTTCTGCAGTTTCGCCTTTATCGTGTAGCGTTTTTAAATAAGTTTTAATTTTTTCTACAGGTGTTTGAGCCGAAAGCATTTCTAGCATTGCCTGCTGTGCCTCACTTGCTGTAAGTGATGTATGTGCTGAAAGTTTTTCAATATAAATATCAAGCATAATGACCCTCCACAAATGCTTGTAATAATCTATCGCCTTCAGGTGTCAAAATAGATTCAGGATGAAACTGCACACCAAAAGTAGGATGTGTTTTGTGACGCATCCCCATAATCATACTGTTTTTATTTTCTGCTTCGATTAAAAATACGTCAGGTAAGTTTTCTCGTGCAACCATCAGGGAGTGATAACGCGCTGCCATAAAAGGTAATGGCATTTCGCGGTACAGCGCTTTTTGATAGTGAAAAATTTCTTCCGGTTTGCCGTGTACGATTTCACCTGCGGAAATAACGCTTCCGCCAAATGCGATACCCATGGCTTGATGTCCTAAACACACGCCTAGTAGAGGAATTTTTCCACTGAGTTGGCGAATCGTTTCTACACAAATACCTGCATCTTCGGGGCGACCTGGGCCGGGAGATAAAATAATATGTGTTGGGTTGAGCTTAGCGATGTCGTCTACAGTGATGGCATCGTTGCGAAGTACGCGCACTTCTTTGTCGGTAAGTGGCGCGACACGTTGAAACAAGTTGTAAACGAAGCTGTCGTAGTTATCGATAATAAGTATCATATATTTTTCTCTTTTTTGGTGGGCACCCCGTATCAAGTACGGGGCAGGCGCAACAAAACGCTTTGCCCACCCTACAGTGCTGCCATCACGGATTTAAAAACACCTTTCGCTTTGCTGCGAGTTTCAGCAGCTTCTGCCGCAGGTTTAGAATCAAACACAATGCCTGCGCCCGCACGTACACGCACCACATTGTCTTGTACGACACCACTGCGTATTACAATGCAGCTGTCTAAATTTCCCTCTGGGTCTATTTTGCACACAGCGCCGCCATACAAATGACGCTTGGATGATTCCAATTCGTCGATCAATTCCATCGCGCGAATTTTAGGTGCGCCTGTCAAAGTACCGGCAGGAAATGCTGATTTGAGTAAGTCAAACGCATCATATTGTGAGCTCAGTTTTCCTTTTACATAGCTGATTAAATGCATCACATGGGTGAGTCGTTGGCCGATCATGAGTTCTGCGATATGCACGCTCCCGGGTTCGCATACTGCGCCAATATCATTGCGGGCCAGATCAACTAACATCATGTGTTCTGCGCATTCTTTAGGATCGTCACGCAATTTTTTCAATAACGTATCTGTGGATTCGTCAGAGATAGTGGGAACAGTACCTGCAATGGGTGCAATGGTGACTTGTTTGTTTTCCATGCTGACGACTTTTTCAGGTGATGCGCCAAAGAGCGTGAGCGTTGGTGTAGTGACATAAAATAAATAAGGTGTGGGATTGCTGTGTCTTAAGATGCGATAAATATCTAGAGGTGTGCTTTTGATGGGTGTAGAAAATGTGCGGGATAACACGAGTTGAAATACATCGCCTGCGTAAATGTATTTTTTTGCTTGCGTGACTCTTTCTTCAAATTCTTGATCGGTGCAGTCTGTTTCAAATACATTCTCTTCAAGTAGATTGTTGTGTTGATTGGCGCTGACAGAAGTGGAAGAGCGTTGCGCATGTAATGTGGTGATAAGTTGGTCTATTTCTGCGCAAGCTTTTATATAGATAGTGTCAGGATCAGCGTTTATTTCAACAATGATCGCTAACAATGCTTTGCCAGTTTCATGATTGAAAATTAAGTTGGTGCGATAAAAATGAAACAAAATATCAGGAATATTTTTATTATCAGTATGGCGATCGGGAATTTTTTCAAAGTAGCGCACGGCATCATAAGCAAGAAAACCCATCATGTGTCCGGCTAGTTTTCCTTGTGGATCGCTGGCGCATTTAAAATCATGGTGGAATTGGCGTAATAAGGATAAAGGGTTTTCAGTGTGAGAGGTTTGTTTTTTGTTTGAGGTAATAACAGTAGTGCTGTTTTTAGTTTCAAAGGTTGCGTAGGGGTCTGTGCCTATAAAAGAATACGAACCGCTTTCTTTAAATTTCAATCCAGATTCCAACAACATGGCAGGATGGTTTTTTTGAGCCAGGCTTTCAAACGCAGAAATAGGGGTAAACGTATCGGCGAGTAGTTCTTTATACACGGCAACGTAGCGGTTTTTTTCTGCCAGCTTTAAGAATGCTGATTGGGTTAGGTTATTAAACATAAATATTCTCTAATTTAATATTTTCTTCAAATGAGTGATTAATTTTTTATCTTGTCTTTTTAGTTCATTAGACCCGCGTGTTATTTTGGCAATACTGACGTTTAATCTTTTAGCCAGTTCTCTTTGAGTTTCTTCTTCTTTTAATAATCCTTTTACAATTAAACAACGAGTGGCGATATTTAGTTTTTCTTCTGGTGTTAAAAAAAGATCTAACAGCGTGGATAAAGCTGCTGATTTTTTAGCGTTTAAGCACAGCTTGATAAAAGCCTGCCAGCCATCTTGGTCGTGTTTCATTATTTCTCCTGATTTGTTTGTATTGGCGTAATGGTATATGAGTACAAACGAATGAGTCAACTATTTTTTAATTTGTTGTTGGGAAGAGGGTCGTTTTGCTCTTTATTGTGACGGGGTTGATTAAATCTTGAAAAGAATAAGGCGTGTGTTAGTATTTGACGATCAAAGCCTAATCCACCCAAGGAGAAAACCATGAACTGGAACACCATTGATAACTGCATTGAAGAAAAATCCCTATTAAAAACAGAGTATTATCAAGCCTGGTCAAAAGGAGAGCTAACCCTCGATGACCTTCGTTTTTATGCCAAACAGTATTACCATCTGGAAGTCATGTTCCCGCGTTTTTTAAGCAGCATTCATGCTTCTTGTGATGATATTGCCATCCAACAAAAAGTCCTGGAAAATTTAAATGACGAGCAACAAGGTGAAAATAATCACCGTGAACTCTGGTTACGTTTTGCCGAAGGTTTAGGTTTAACTCGCGAAGAAGTGATTTCCGCACCGTGTGATCCTGCCACTCAAAAATGTATTGATACTTTAATGGAACTTGCTAAAGACCCTAATCCTGTTGTCGGTTTAAGTGCGATGTATGCTTACGAATCACAATTGCCTGATATTAGTGTGAGTAAGATTGAGGGGTTGAAAAATTTTTATGGTATTGATGCGCAGCGTGCGTTGGAATTTTTTCATGTGCATCACAAAGTAGATGCATGGCATGCGGAACAAGAAAGAGACATGATTACTGCAATGAACCCTGATATGAATCTAGTTTCTGCTGCAGTAGAAAAATCATGTGATGCGTTGTGTGGATTTTTGGATGGAGTAGATGGCGCCACGCGACTGGCGCGCAATCCACAAGCTGAGTGCTGTCATTAGCTGATAGCTATGATTATCATCTTTAATGAAATTGAAAGCAAAGGTTCAACGGAGGCTTGGTTATTTACCTAGAAGGTAATGGTCTTGCTAGGCCATCACCCTGAAAAGCATTTTTTTCCTCGTTTATTTTTTGGGAAAGATAATCTTTTAAAATGTCTTTTAGAATATTTTTTTCTTTCAATTTTTTGATAAACAGATTCAGAGCCGTTTCAATTTCTGTTGAGGTGGGTGTTTTTCCCAAAGTTTTCTCAAGATCATGAATAGTTGCTTCACGGTATTGATTTTTTAATAATAGTATAAGTTCTTTTTCTTCTTTTGTTACGTGTGGTGCTTCTATGAATTCTCTAGACATAAGTTTTTCTCCTTAGGGTGTGTAATGTTTTTAATTTTTGGCATAAAGATTAATTGATGTTTAAACTTTTTTTATCCAGAAAATTCAGAGCTTCCCCTCTCAGGCAATCCAACTAAATTTTCTGAATCTCCTGCATTTTGTTTTTTCTGTGCTTGTGTTTGTGATGGATCTAAAACTCCTTCATCCTCTATTGCTGCGTCGTCATACTTTCTTTTTCGTTCGCTTTTCTTTTCTAAAGAAGGGATAGTCGAGCTATCTCGCGTTGAATCTCCTGTTCTTGCCGCCGGAGATGCTTCTTCAGGTGGTGATATTGTTTGTGTTGAGAAAGCTCTTTCTTCAGAAAGCAGCCTCGCATGATCTTGACGAATACGATGAGCACTTTTATCAAGAGGGGCCTCTATCGCGGTATTATTTACTTGAGAAACGAGATTTTGCACTAAAAATGCACCACAATCAGCGCCATTAGACTGTTGAACTAAGCCTGTAACCGTAATGTGGGGGTTGATTTGTTTGGCAGCGCCTTCTGCTTGAGGCAATGCTATGCCTCTTAATAAGCCTACTATTGTAGAGATGTGATGCCATATGCCTTCAGTAGGGGTCCCTTCATCTCGCGATGATAACTGTATTAAATCTCTAGAGGTTACGTCTTCATCAATCCCTGTTCCATTTCCTAATGAATCAATATATAAAATACTCGGTTCATTTCTATTCTTTGAATTAGGACGAATTACCAAGCCTACCCAATGACCTTTTCCAACATTTTTATTTTGAGGTAATCCATATTCATCAAGCATCGTTCCTTGAATTAAGCTTATAGGAATTACGGACAGTTTATCTTCCAATAATGCTTGTTTAACGGTTTCTTGAAAAAGCTGAGGGGCTTCTGTTTTCAGTAAGGGAGTTTGTGCTGCTAATACGTTTGCTTGCTCAGAAGAAATTTGTTTTCGTAAGAGTGTTTGTATCTCTTCACTCGTATACCAATAATCATCACGAACCATAGGAGATAAAGTTCTCATCAAAGAAGCTGTAGTGCTATCTGGTATAGTTATCGCAGATGTTTTTATTGACCCAATACTTTTCGGTATAGCTTCAACAGTTATATTTTTTCCTTTCTCGTCTCTTGTTATTTGTAAATATTCATGTTTGACTTCTTTATGTGCTCCATCAAGCTCATCTTTTTTATTCTCAATTGCTCTGTGCATCCTCTGTAGGTTTGCCGCGCTCATTTCAACATCACTACTATCATAGCCTCCTTGTGAATGTCTGGGTGAACTGGCAGTGGAATGCTCGGCTCTTTGAGCATATGCACTAATCAAACCAAACCTAACGAACATATCTAACCGTTGTTTTTTTGTGCCTTTCGCCAAAATTTCGAATTGCGCACGTAAAGGTGCTCTTATATCAGAACGCATATATCCAGCGGCTACAATTTCTTGTTTATAATGTTCTATATACCAGTCATATGCTATTTTGGCCAAAGGTCTGTTATTAGATGTGCAAATATAAAAAACCCCTGTTTTGCTAATACTCGCTTCGCCACCTATATGTGCGAAAAATTCCGCACCAAAAGCAGCATTTTCTCGCAGCCATTCAATGGGATCTTGATTCAATTTTCCCTTCCCGGAATTTTTTTTTGGTGTAATAAACCATAAATTATCTATGCAATTATGATAGCGCATGTAATACCATTTCGTACCTACACTTGTTGAAGTGCCATCTTCGGTTGTATTAGTAAAATAACGAAATATTTTTGCTGGATCTGTACTTCTCATCTCAGCTTTAACAGTGGGATCTAAATTTAAACTCTCAAAATAGCTAAGTGCTTGTGCAGCATCTATTTCTTCCATCTCTTTTTTAAAGATGGGGTCTAAATTCATGGCTTTTATCAACTCTAATTGCCGATAAAGGAGGTCTTCAGATGGTTGCATATGATCTGCAACCAAATCTCCAACTGGGCAATAATCCAAGTCAGAAAAACTCAGTGCTTCAGTTCCATCTGCACCATCACAACCTTCTTGATCAATAAGGTGAAGCCTAACTGAAGCAATATCATGTTTTTGGTCATCCTCATCTATTATTTCTTTTGTAAAAAATTCTATTTCGGAGGAGTTCCTAGAAGGGTCCTCCCATTTTATTGCTGCCCACCTTTCTGGCGTAATTTTCTTATCAATATTCCATCTTTTGAAAAAGCCTGTCGGTAAAAATTCGTCATCAGGTAGTTTGATTGGATAAATATCGTCATTAAGGCGTGGTACAGCGCCAATAAGTTGCGTGATTGAAGTATATAAATGAATAAAATTTTGTTTCTGCTCAGGGGTAGTAAATTTTTCTTTGCGATTGTTTATAGCAAGTAATAGAAATCTTAATTGTTGTTTAATTTCTTCTTTTTTTTCCGACTCAGGTAGATCCATAATGTTTTGAGAGAACAAGCTGATAGTTTCATTCTCAGCATCACCGAAATTCTCTTCGTGTATCAGCATTCGCGATATACTTTCTTTAACTGCTATCGTAATGGCTTCTAACACCGGTTTTAATTTTTTATTCGCTCCAACTGGCGTCTTTTTTCCTGAGAATTGAGTCACCACATCCTGCAAATCTTTTAGTGTCCCTGAAATGATATCTGAAATTTTCATTTTCTTGCCTCTATATTCTCACTGTTCTACTCATTAATTGCGCATTTCACAATGTACTTGTGAAATTTTTTTCTCATAAATTCATGGTTACCACTTTAACAAATAGCACAAAAATTCGAATATGCAACTAAACCAGGCGCGCGAAAGAGCTGTCACATACAGGATAATGGGTATCAAACTGTGAAAAATGCAAAAAAACAAATTGACAATATTGAATTCTCTCTTATAATTTAGAAAATTTTCTTCGGAACTTCACGATGTTACAACTTAAAAAAAACGCAGTCCAAAATCTCATTAGCCTCATTGTCGTGGTGCTTATTATTAGCACTCTGAGATGCGGGCCTACGTTCTGAAACAAAGGCAACACAAAGACCCCGCATCTTTTTAAGAGATCCGGGGTTTTTTTTACGTATTAAAAAATTAAAAAGATGGTGATTACATGAAAATAACAGGCGCTTCAGCATTATTACAATCGCTCCTCCACGAAGGCGTAGACATTATCTTTGGCTACCCAGGTGGCGCGATTATGCCAACCTACGATGCCTTGTATGATGTGCAAGCACAATTGCGTCACATCCTGGCGCGTCATGAACAGGGCGCTGTGCATGCCGCTGAAGGTTATGCGCGCATGACAGGTAAAGTTGGGGTGTGTCTTGCGACCTCTGGCCCTGGCGCGACGAATTTAATCACGGGCATCACCGATGCCATGCTCGATTCAGTGCCTATCGTTTGTATCACGGGTCAAGTCAGCAGCGCATTGTTAGGCACAGATGCTTTTCAAGAAGCTGATATCATCAGTATTTCACTCCCCGTCACCAAATGGAATTATCAAATCACCTGCGCGGATGAAGTGGCAGGCATTGTGGCTAAAGCATTTTATATCGCACGTAGCGGTAGGCCAGGTCCCGTATTAATCGATATCACTAAAGACGCGCAGTTTGCGCAAACTGATTTTTCTTATCATCCCTATACCCCTAAAAAATTACCTGTTTACAGCAAACCATTACCGCCAGAAAAAATTCAACAAGCCGTCACGCTGATCAATAACGCTAAAAAACCTTATATTTTAGCAGGTCACGGTGTGTTAATTTCCAACGCACAAAAAGAACTCATGCAGTTTGCTGAAAAAGCGAATATTCCTGTTGCTTGTACGTTATTAGGCTTGGCAGCATTTCCCACGGATCATCCTTTATATGTAGGCTATCTAGGCATGCACGGAAATTACGGTCCGAATTTATTAACTAATGAAGCGGATGTGATTATCGCTGTGGGGATGCGCTTTGATGATCGCGTCACAGGCAAGTTAGATAGCTATGCTAAGCAAGCCAAAATTATTCACATTGACATTGATCCTGCAGAAATAGGCAAAAACGTGCCTGTCGATGTCGCATTGTTAGCAGATGCCAAAGTGGCGCTGCAAGCATTGCATGCGGCAGTGAATTCAGATCGTGCACAGCATTTGCATGATGCATGGATTGCAAAATTCAAAGCGTGCCAAAAAATAGAACACGATAAAGTGATTGCGTCTGAAGTTCATGGCAAAAAAGACAGCATTAAAATGGCTGAAGTTGTTTATAGTGTGGCAGAAAAAACAAAGGGGACTGCTGTGATTGTGACCGATGTAGGTCAACACCAGATGGTCACCGCGCGTTATTCCGAGTTTAAAAATGGCGGTTTGCAGATTACGTCGGGTGGATTAGGCACGATGGGTTTTGCATTGCCCGCTGCGATTGGTGCGAAATTAGGAGATATGCAAAAACAAGTGATTGCGATTATTGGTGACGGTGGTTTTCAAATGAATATTCAGGAGCTAGGTGTGCTGATGCAAGAAAATCTTCCCGTAAAAGTGATTATTTTAAACAACGGTCATTTGGGGATGGTGCGGCAATGGCAGGAATTATTTTTTGAATCGCGTTATTCATTTGTGGCATTGAAGAATCCGGATTTTATTAAAATAGCTGAGGGGTATAGTGTGCCTGCTAAACGTGTGACGCACAGGTCAGAACTCGATGCTGCGTTAGATGAGTTATTAAAAGCAGATACGCCGTATGTGTTGGAGGTGGTGGTGGAGAATCAGGAAAATATTTTTCCGATGATTGCTTCTGGCACTGGGGTAGGGGACATACGATTGTCGTAATGTGAATGTAGGGTGGAGTAGGGTGGGCAAAGGCGTTTACTATTTGTGTAAACGATATGCCCACCAACAAAAAAAGAGGTGCGTTATGCAAAATGTCTATGTGATTTCCGTCATTACCGAAAACGCTTTACGCGTGTTGCAACGCATGGCAAGCATATTTGCGCGTCATCGTTTGAACATCGAACAAATGAGTGTGTTTGAAACCAGTAATAAAGGCACATCATTTTTTAATATCATG
>Ga0206941_10232_pt1 | contig 15105 bp, 14 predicted proteins | sample Alteio_BWOrgHeat_9_FD_153251 | JGI IMG/M metagenome (GOLD analysis project Ga0206941, IMG submission 153251) | Enriched cells from forest soil in Barre Woods Harvard Forest LTER site, Petersham, Massachusetts, United States -... | ecosystem: Environmental > Terrestrial > Soil > Temperate forest >...
GCATAAAACACCGACAATAAACCCAGGAAAATGCCCGTGATCAGCGCCGCTCCCAACATGATGTTTCCCTGTATCAGCGGGATCGGCAGCATTCCCCAGAAATAAGCAATACCCGGCGGAATCATAAAGTAGGGGAAGAGTGAGCTGATGGGCGAACTCAGATCATTGATATGCGACAGCAGTGTTGCCAAAATAAAAGTCAGCACATGTACCCAGTACACATTGACTGTCACGGCCAGAAAAACAACCGTCGTCAGCGCCGTCATCCAGTACCGTCTGACCGGCATCTCCCGCCGAAAAAAACAAACCAGCCAGTAAAGCACCAGGGCCACACCGAGAAAAGGTGAGGTTTCGGGATAGTCGAGCAGATAGGCAAACATCACAAGACAGATCAGAAGGCTGCGCTTTGACAGACCATACCGCATGTTTTGATCCAAAGGCTGAATCAGCAGCGCGGCACTGACTGCAAGCAGGCCCATCCCTCCTACCTGAGCAATCAGCTGATAAAGCATTCCGAGTGATGTCATGGCAGAACAGCTCATAAAAAGACAGGTAACCCATGCCTGAATCCGCCACTTTTTTGAAACATAAATCAGGGCACCGGCCGCGCTGATCAATGCCATATGCAATGCTGCAATCAAAGGCATAAAAATATTCAGGGGATCTTTATGTGTCAGACCGCTCAGCCAGGCCAGCAAAAGTTCAGATCCACTTCTGGACATGCCCAACACATGCTGACGCCAGAAAGCAGATGAATACTCATGCCCACTGATAATTTTACCGATATCAGGCGGTGAGAAATAACCCCCATTTAAAAAACGCTGTGCAGCAGCGCAGTAAAAAGTCATATCACTGTTTGCAAAACTCACCCAGTTAAAACCGGCCTTCAGCAATGGCCAGGCCGTCAGTCCCATTGCAAGTGAAAACAGACCTGCAAAAGGAAACCAGCGACGCAGCGGGATAACGGGTTTATTCTTCAAAAAGACAGCCATCATCAATACCAGCAGAACCAGTGTCATATTTGCTGAAAATGATCTGACCGGGATGCCCACCGCATTCAGATAAAAAGTCAGAATCATGACCACCGAGAACCCGACAACGGGCGCCATCAGCATATTCTGCATCAGATTGCGCTGTGACATCAGAACGCTCAAAACTGCCGTTCCAAGACCTGTCCAGAATGCGAAAACAACAAAAGGAAGTAAAAATACAGCGAGGTTTTCAGCAGTCATATGGGCATTCCATTTACAAAGGTGCGGGATCTGACATAAACCCGGTACACCACGCCATCGATACAATAATCCGCCAGTCGGACCATATTTTTTTCAGCATAATGCGTGAGATGATCCCGAAATGGATACACCGACTGCTCAAAGGGGAAAAACGCATCCGGGTGGTATTTCCCCAGCGCATCAATATAGACATCTGACCGGGCAAGTTCGGACATGGCCTTTGCCTCTGTCACCGTGCTTTGGATGCTGCCGCCCAGTAAAGTAAACTGAGCATCCAGCAGCACGCCATGACGCTCAAAATAAAAAGGCGCAAGCGGTCCAAAAATATAGTCTCTGGGTCTGTTGGATGAGCCTGTGACCTTTTTCCATCCGTGCATCTTTGCATAATCTCCAATGGCATCCGTCATTGCCGTCACCACATTATTTTTATCTCTGCTGCCAGAATGATTATTTTTAACAGGCACGCTTTTATGCACGTAAAAATCCATGCCGGTAATCATAAAATAGAAACCTGCAAAAATAAGCAAAAACCGCGCAGTCCGGGGAAATACCACTTCAAAGCCTGCGTAGAGTCTGGATACAGACAGCACCACCAGATAAATAAAGGGAATCAAAATAATACCGACCACCACCCAGGACTTCGATGTATCCATCGTCAGCACAGCCACAGGAGAAAGAACCGCTGCCACCAGAAACAATGCACAGCGATTCTGAACCCTGTTTTGCAGCGGTATAGTCTTCTTTGAAAAAGATACCATCCGGGCCACGATCCAGCCTGCCAGTAACACCAGCACCAGTGCGACCGTGCGCCTGCTTAAGGCTCTCGAAAAATGATTGACCATAAACACCTGCGGATAAAACCAGTACTCAGAAACATGATGCGATGTCAGCTCCTCCCGCAGGCGCATCAATTTTTCAGCCCCGATCACATGACCGATCACATAATAATTATAAATGGCATGCCGGGCCGCCCAGAGTATCGGGCTGATCAAAAGAGCCAGCACCAGACCATAAATAAGAATATTTTTGACTCTCTTCCCTGCAGCCTTTTTTTCTCTCAGACTGCCTGAGAAAAAGGCTTCTAGGGAAAATCCAGCCAGCATGACAAAGGTTAAAACCAGAAGATAGGTGGCTGAAATAAACCGCATACAGACCAGAACAACACTGACAAATGAAGCCAGGATGACCAGTTTTCGCTTCAGGAAAACATCAGACTGGAGAACAAGACCCGTGACCAGACCATACAGACAGAAAGAAATAAAATCCATCCGGAAATCCGCAGCCCAGTCAAAGGTATGCGCCGACAACAGCATGCCAATGACGAGAAACGAAAAACAAAAACTGCCTGTCAGACGCCGCATCAGATAAAACAAATAAATCTGAGCTGCCGCAAAATACATAAAATTAATGCTCAGCGCGCTCAGGCGGGACGGACCCCACCACAAAAAAACAAAAGCGGCCTGAATATGAAAAAGAAAAGACTGAGCCATCAGATGCGTCTGACTCAGTGACCGGACAATACCATCGCTGACAAAATTTTTATAAAGTCGGTAAGCCTGCGTCAGATATTCCACCTGATCGTTGTTTGGCGGATAAAACGGCGCGACTTCCTGCAGAATATATCTTCGAAACAGCAGATATTCGATCAGTACCAGACCTAAAAAAAAACACCAGACAGTCCATTTTATTTTCTGGGAGGCTGAATTATTCATACACTTTGTCAATGATAAACAGCGGGCGACGCTTGGCCTCATCATAAATCCGGCTGATGTATTCTCCCATCAGACCGAGACAAAGCAGCTGGACCCCGGAGAAAAACGTTACCACCAGCACCGTCGTCGAAAGCCCGGGCGTCAGCGCAAATCCACATAATTTTTGAACCACATACCATGCGCCCAGAATAAAACTAAACCCGGAAAAGAGCGCACCCACAAGCGACATCCACTGAAGCGGACGGCTGCTGAAACTGATCAGTCCATTCAGACCAATCTTCAGTGACCCCGTAAACCGGTTGTAATTACCTTTGCCAATAAACCGCTCATCCCGGTCATATTCAATCGCCGCCTGTTTAAATCCGATATAGGCGATCAGTCCGCGCAAAAATCCGTGGGATTCATTGAGCCTTCGCAGTTCTTCAATCACCCGGCGGGTAATAATCCGAAAATCGCCGGTATTTCTCGGAATGTCAACATCACTGCATTTGGCAATGACTTTGTAGCCCACAAATGCAATCAGTCTTTTGATCAGGGTTTCGCCTTTGCGCGACCGTCGCTTTGCATACACCACTTCATACCCTTCCTGAAGTTTGTGATACATGGCGGCAACCAGAGAGGGCGGATCCTGCAGATCCACATCAATGACGACTGCCGCATTGCCTTTGCAGTAAAGCAGACCGCCCATGGTGGCCGCAGGCTGGCCGAAACGCCTCGAAAAAACGATCAATTTGATGTTTGGATTGCGTTCAATTTCTTTGTAAATCACAGATTCAGTGCTGTCCGGTGAAGGATCCAGACAAAAAACGATTTCATAATTTATCTTTAAATTCGAAAGAACCGCCTCCATTGAACTTAAAAAGGGCCGGATATTGGCCTCTTCCCGATAGACCGGGACAATCACCGACAAATCAATCTGAGCGGGTGCTGACATCTAAATACTCCTGTAAAAAACTCACCGTAAAACTGCAAGGCAGCACGGTTTATACCTTCTGAGTCTGACGACGCTCCCGGTACAGCTGCAGGGCTCTTTCGGTATCGCCAAAATATTGGATGGTGCCTCCCTCCAGCAACAGGACCTTGTTGCAGAATTCCCGGATAAGCTCATCCGAATGGGTGGCCATCACCACAATACTGGAATCATTCACCAGTGAAATCCGCTTTGCGCGTGCACGCTCGATAAACTCACTGTCCCCTGTGCCAAACACTTCATCAATCAAAAGAATGTCAGGGTTGATGCTGGTTGAAATTGAAAAGGCAAGACGCACCTTCATGCCGGATGAATAGGTCCGAACGGGCATACGCAGATAATCCCCCAGCCCTGCAAAAGCTGCAATTTCAGGGATTCTGGCTTCGATCTCTTTTTTGCTGAGTCCAAGAATCGTGCCACGGATAAAAATATTTTCAAGGCCGGTAAACTCCGCCTCAATGCCATGCATGATATCCAGCATGGGCGAGACTTCCCCGTCAATATGGATTCGTCCTTTGGAGGGTTCATAAATTTTCGAAAGCAGTTTGAGAAAAGTGCTTTTGCCCGACCCATTGTGACCCACCAGCCCCACCCGGTCCCCATGATGAATGGTCAGACTGATATTATGGAGTGCTCTGACAACAATGTGTTCATTGGCATCCCGTGAGACATTGCCGCCGGTTGCAAGGTGGAGAAAATTTTTTTTGAAGGAACGCGCATTGATATTGTAAACAGGAAATTCAACGCTGATCTTGTCCAGAAAAATCGCAGCCATGTTTTATCCTAAAGCCAGTACACAATGCGTGCGCGGTATTTTTTAAACATTGAGAAACTGATTAAAGTTCCAAAAACACTCATGGATCCCACCATCAGCAGTGTGCTTAAAGCTGGAAAATGTCCCAGCAATGGGGCCCGAACCAGCTGTAGAAACGCATAAAACGGATTAAATTCGACCAGATAACGGTATTTTTCACCCAGCACCTGCGGCGACCACATCACAGGCGTCACAAAAAAAACCACCTGAATCAAACTCCGGATAATCTGCGACACATCCCGAAAGCGGGCACCGATCATGGCAAGGACCATACCGTAGGTCACTGCATTAAAATAAATAATGGCAACCCCTGGTATCACCAGCAGGGTATTAAAGTTCACATGAACGGTTTTATGAAAAATCAGATAAATTGGGACAATGACAGCCAGATTATGCACAAAAATAAGTAAATTTCGGGCGGCGATACGGTGGGCGTACAGGGTATAGGGTAATTTAATCTGCTTAATGAAATTATCAAAACTGATCAAACCATCAATCATTTCAATAACCACGGTGGAAATCAAAGACCACCCCAGCATCCCTGCCACCAGGAAGGGGAAATATTCATCAATCTGGGTATGAAACAAATGACTGTACAAAAAACCCATTGAGTAGGCGGTCACTGCCATACTCAGGGTCAGCCAGAAAGGCCCGAGGACCGAACGACGATAGCGTAATTTAATATCCTGATAGGCAAGCATCAACCAGACGCGCCAGCGGCGCAGCCCTTCTGTCACATCACACAGGGCACGCTTGGTCTGCGTTTGCAGTTCATAGGGTTCTATTTGTTCGCTGTCAGCGCAGGACATTGCTGAGGCAAATTTTTCACCAGACATATCCAACATGCATTCCAAATTTTACGACGACGAAAGGATAGCATGGTCTTTGTGAAAGGAACATTGTCATGCTGAACATGCGTCATTCCGAGACCGCCCCGTCTAAAATCATGACGGGGTAACCTCCGCAAGCGTGGCCTCGCAATAACAATCACGCCGGTTCCAGTTCCGCTGCGACCGGAATATCAAATCCCGCCGCCAATGCATCACTGTAAAACATCTGCACGGTTTCCAATGAAAATTCTCCCAGATCTTTCCCATACAGGGACAGCTTGTTCAAAATATCGCTGGTTGCCGTAATAATGTCACAGCCCATGTCATTCGCCTGAAACACATTTAATAACTCACGGGGACTTGCCCAAAGCAGCTCGGCATTCGGCCGCTCACGTACAATTTTCAGCGCCTCAGACATCAGAGGAACCGGATCCAGTCCTGTGTCAGCTATTCGACCTGCAAAAACAGAAATAATCGCAGGTACCTCAGGAGAAAGACAATCCACCACTTTACGCACCTGATCCACGGTAAAGAGCGCCGTTACGTTCAGATAAATGCCTGCTGCTGACAATTTTCTGATAATCCGTCCGGTAAACTGACCTTCTGTATTGGTGACTGGAATTTTTACCGCCACATTTCGGCCCCAGGTGGCTATTTCCCGGGCCTGTGATTCCATTTCATCCAGATCATCTGCAAACACTTCAAACGAGATGGGTCTGTCAGGAATGGCAGAAAGAATATCAAAGGCAAATGCACGGTAATCCGTAATGCCTGCTTTACGCATCAGGGTTGGATTGGTTGTGAACCCACTGATGGATGGGTTTTTGTGCATCCTGAGCATGTCATCCCGGTTGGCACCGTCTGCATAGAGTTTGATCTTTAATCCTGGAATCGATGTCATTGCTTTTCTCCTTATGAGTGAGACACTTGATTTAAAACCCATTGCAAAGCAGTCACTGTGGTATCCGTTACAAAATCTGCAGGATGATCCGGGGCCTTTTCTCTGTAGCCATTTTGAATCCAAACAGTCTGGCAGCCCGCCCTTTGTCCGGCTTCGATGTCCCGCCAGCGGTCACCAATCATGAAACTTTTTTCCAGATGAATACCAAAATCATCCGCTGCCGCTGTGAGCAAACCCGGCAGGGGTTTGCGGCAGTCGCATTGATCGCCATCGTCGTGATAGCAGACGCGGATGGCATCCAATGGCAGAGAATCCATCAGGACCTGATTCATGGCTTCCACATCTGCCTTACGGGCAGCACCGCGGGCCACATCAGGTTGGTTGGTGACGCAGATCAGGTAAAACCCGGCTGTTTTGAGAGTCTGAAGATATTCGTCAATTTCGGGGAATATAAAAAGTTCGCTGATGGTATGAGGAGGATAGGGTTTGCCGTCACGGACAATAGAGGCATTGAGAACGCCGTCTCTGTCCAGAAAGACGGCGGGGGATTTATTTTTTTTGTCTGTGTGAGTCATCAATTTATCAAACCACCGGCTCCGCCTGCTGCACCACACTCTCCCACTTCGTCTTAACCACTTTCAACAGCGGATGCGACACCAACAAATGCCAGATAATTCCCTGAAACGCCTCGGCATGCGGCGTTATATGCGAAGCATTTACCACAGGCACAATGACACAGGCATCTGCAACCGTTGCGGTATACCCCCCATCCCGGCTCACAATACCAATAATGCCGGCCCCCACTTTCTTCGCAAAATTAAGTGCTGACACCAGATTCGGACTCACGTTTTTTTCCATGTGCCCACCGCCCACAGACAGCACCATGATCGTATCTTTATGATTCAGGCGGCTGATCTTAAGCCATTCTGAAAAGACACTTTCCCAGCCCTCGTCATTCGTCCGGGCGGTCAGCTCTGACACATTGTCTGTGGGCGTATAGGCCTCAATCCCGGTGATCTTGCGAAAATCATTCACCGCATGCGATGCATTGGCCGCACTGCCTCCGACGCCCAGAATAAACAAACGTCCTCCGCGGGTTCGCGTTTCCGCCAAAAGCACCGCGGTTTTTTCAATGACGTCTACATCCAGCCGGTCAATCACCTGCTTTGCTTCAGCCAAAAATTGTCTGGTAAATTCCACGTTCATTCTCCCTCAGGTGGATCGCAGAAAACCATCAAGTGCCCTGATGCCATCAAACGAACCAATTTCATAAAATCGTTCAGTCACTTCATAGCCTGCAAGTTCTCCTGCAGCAAGCAATGCCTGATAAATATCAGCAAGATCCTGTACCGGCTGCGATTCATATTCTGAAAAAACATCCGCTGAAAAAACACCCAGGCCGTAATCAATGTAATGCATTTTGGGGGTCTTATTACGTTTGTCATAGCGAATGATTGACTGCCCGTCAAATTCGACATTACTGGTATCCCACCGGCCGGCATTGCGATAAACCGTCATGAGCGCGGCCTGACCTGATTTTTCCCAGGATTCCTGAATACCCCTGAGATCACAGAACAAATAGGAATCCCCGTAAATCACAAAAAACGCCGGGCCCAAAAGCGGCAGTGCATTGCGTATGGCACCGCCCGTTCCACGAAGGACCTCGCCGTCAAAAGAATACTGTATTGAAAGACCAAACTGACTGCCGTCTCCCAGACGTTCCTGAATCTGTTCCCCCAGAAAACCGGCGCAAAACACCACATCACGAATGCCCTGGCGGTAAAGCTGACGACACTGATGAAAAACAAAGGGTTCACCGGCCACTTCAATCAGGGATTTCGGGATATCCTGTGTCACAGGATGCAGCCGCGTGGCAAGCCCGCCTGCCAGCACCGCCACCGGAAACAGCGCTGATCCTGTCATTGCGCAATCACCTGCGTCCCTGAAAAATCAAAACGAAAACGCACTTCCGTAAGCCCTGCCTCACGCAGCACATGACGAAGCCGCATTTTCTCTTCTGTATAAAACATCAGAAATCCACCGCCGCCTGCACCGATGACTTTTCCGCCCAGAGCACCATTGGCGCAGGCCAGTTCATACCATTCATCAATTTTGGAGTTGCTCATATTGCCTGAGCGTTTTTTCTTGTGCTGCCAGTGGACATTCATCAGATCTGCAAATTGATGCAGATCACCGGACTCAAGGGCCGCCTGACTTTTCAGTCCCAGCTCTTTGACAAAATGCAGGTTGTCAATCATTTCGCTGTCAGAACTTCTGGTTTTTTGATCCTGTTCCCGCAGAATATTGGAAGCTGAGCGTGAATAGCCTGTAAAAAACAGCAGTAAATTATCTTCAAGATTATAAAGCGTCTCCTGGTCAATGCTGAGTGGCCATGCTTCCACACCGTGGTCTGCATTGAACTTAAAACAGGTGATACCACCGAAGGCGGCAATATATTGATCCTGTTTGCCGATGGGCTCCTGCAGCAGATTCAGCTCAATGTGACAGGCTTCCTCAGCCAGTTCCCGCGGATGGATCAGATTTTTTTTTAAGGTGTGCAGTGCTTTCAGGAGTGCTGTGGTAAAGCTCCCCGAAGAACCGAGACCCGTTCCTGCAGGAATATCCGCCATGCTGGCAATTTCAAGATGAGGGGCTGTGATTTTAACGTGCTTCAGTGCCTCACGCACAATCGGATGCTCCACATCATGGATGGCCTTCACCCGCTCCAGTTTTGAATATTTGACAATCAGTTCTTCGCCAAACGTCTGATGCAGGGTGATATAAACATATTTATCAATGGCCGCTGCCACCAAAAAACCGCCGTGATCCTGATAATAAGAAGGCAGATCTGTGCCGCCTCCGCCCAGTGAAATTCGCAATGGAGAACGGACTACAATCATTGTGCTGACATCCTGTAAATTTCCCCGACAATATGCAATGCCGCATGGGCATCTAGAAGGCCCGCGGCGGGCTGTCTTTTCAGGCGGATATCTTCAAGAAATTCCTGAAGCTCCACCTCCCATGAATCATCTGCCATCGGAAACTCATGAATTACCGTGGCAGGAGGCCCCATCTCCGGCAGCATCTGATACCATGCCATCCGCTCAACACCGTAGCTGCCCCCGAGACCTGTGATATCTATTTTTCCGAGACGCCCGTAAATCTCAAATGAAAAGGTATTTTTCCATTCCGTGCAGCTCGCATGTAAAAATGCCACCTGTTTTTTGGGGGTTTTCAGCAGCAAAAATCCATTGTCATCCACAGGCATGTCCCAGAAATACGTTCCGGAAAAACCATCGACCGTTTCAAAATCTCCGAGAAACCAGCGGGCAAGATCAATGAGATGCATTCCCTGATCAATCAGTTCACCACCGCCTGAAAGCAGCGGATCCGCCCGCCACTCTCTGTCATAGCCAATCCGGCCACCATGGCCATACCGCGCGCGGATAAACATCAGTTCCCCCAGTTTGCCCGCATCCACCAGTTTTCGCGCTTCACGAAAAGCGCGGTGATACCGATGGTTAAAACCAATGCGGACAAGCGATCCGGATTCTCTGGCGGCTGCAATCACAGGCAGCAGCTCATCGGCTTTGCGGCCACCGGGTTTTTCGATCAGAACATGTTTGCGCGCTTCAACCGCTGCGAGTGCAATTTCAGCAAGGGAGGCATGCAGTGTGGCAATGATGACGATTTTAATATCATCCCGCCTCATGATTTCCCGCCAGTCGGTATGTGCTGATGCGCCCTGACACATTGCCGCCAGTTGGACGGCACGTTCCTGTACCTGATCCACACAGGCCGAGACCTGCGCACCCTTCAGTGCAGCCGCACGTTTTTTACCGATAAGACCACATCCGACAATGGCAACACTCATGTCACATCACCCCATGCTTTGCTGCGGTCTGCGGGGATAATTCGGCGGAGGGTATAAATATCCGTATTCAAAATATCTTCCCTGTAATCCGGCAATGATTTCCATGGATCCCAGACTGCACTGATCAACCGGCCCGTGATGCCATCACTGATATTCGATGCAAGAAAAACACAGAGCGCTGCTCCTTTTGCAGGGGCTGTGCCACCCGAAGCCTGACGTTGCAGTGCCTCCTGATACATCTTTTCACCGATCTTTTCAGGTCCTGCCTCCAGCACATCGGTGAGCAGCCGGGTATTCATTGCGCCAGGCGCCACAGAATTCACATCAATACCCCATTCCCGGACTTCTTCTGCGAGTGTTTCAGCAAATCGAACCAGCCCTGCTTTGGAAGCCGCATAGGCACTTAAACCAGGAAAAGGTTTGGTGGCACCGCCACCCGATAAAAAAATGATTTTGCCATGCCCTCTGCGCTTCATCAGAGGCAGCACGGCCTGAGACAATAAAAAAGACCCTTTGAGATTGATATCGATCGCCTGAGACCAGGCATCCGGATCGAGCTGTTCCACAGGGCCCTTGGGTCCATGGACACCCGCATTGGCAACCAGAATATCAATGTACCCGATATCCCGCACGGTGGTGTCTCTGAGCGCCTTCACCTGCGCCGCATCCGACACATCCGTCACTGAACTCACAACACGGACACCAGGGGGCGCCATCTGCGTCAGTTCACAAACCGCCTCAGACAATAAATCCCCACTGCGGGCACACACAGTCACATGCGCCCCTTCCCGGACAAAATGCCTCGCAATCTCAAGTCCAAGACCCTGGCTTGCACCGGTGATGATTGCTGATTTCCCGTGAAGCATCATGATTTCATTCCCTAAAATCGGCTGTCAGTTTCTCTTTTCCAGCACCCATGGATTTTGATGCAGATATTGAATGGTCCTTTGAACCCCTTCACGAATCCTGAGTGAGGGCTGCCAGCCCAGTTTTCGGATACGACTGCAGTCCAGAAAGATAAAAGGATTGTCGCCAATCCATCCGCGGTCTCCCCCGCCGTAGGTTTTGGCAGGTGCAAGACTCAAATAATCACAGATCCAGCCGATGGAATCATTGACTTCACAGTATTCATCGGTGCCCAGATTAAAAATATTCACTTTGTCTCTGGCATGCTCCATGGCACAAAAAATGGCATCGAGACAGTCCTGAATATACAGATAGGATTTACGCTGCAACCCGTTGCCCAGTACAAATAATTTTTCAGGGTCATTTAACAGCTGTTTATAAAAATCAAAAACATGTCCGTGGGTGTAGCGCTCGCCCAGAATGGAAACAAACCTGAAAATATACGCCTGAAAATCAAAGCCCTCAGCATAAGCCTGAATCAGGCCTTCGGCAGCCAGCTTGGAGGCGCCATACAGGGAGGTCTGCACTGGAAAAGGAGAATGCTCAGGCGTCGGAATGATTTCACATTCACCGTAAATTGAGCCGGTGGATGAAAATACAATGCGTCTCACATCATTCGCGCGCATGGCTTCCAGCACATTGAAGGTTGCAAGCGTATTTTGTTCAAGGTCACGGGAAGGATGATCTGTGCCAAATCGCACATCGGCGTTGGCTGCAAAATGAAAAACAACATCCGCATTTTTCATTGCGCTCACCACACAGGCTTTATCCAGAAGATCGCCTTCTGTCAGCGTAAAGTGTGGATTTTTTATGGCGCTGCTTAGAAACTCATGCAGCCCTGTGGAAAAGTTGTCAATCCCTGATACGGTGTGACCTGCCTGCAACAACCGATCCGTCAGTGAACTGCCAATAAATCCTGCACATCCCGTGACAAAACAATGCATAAAATCCTGCCTTTGTTCCCGCTCCTGAACCCTTCAGAAACAGGAAAAAGAATCTAAAAGAAAATCAGGGAGAGATCAAGTGAAATCAAAGACTGAATAGAGTAACCGTCATTGCGAGGAAGGCGAAGCCGTTTTGACGCGGCAATCCAGTTGTGCGCTGCAAAAAACTGGATTGCCGCGTCAAAACGGCTTCGCCTTCCTCGCAATGACAACAATTACACTCGCCCATACACATCTTCCAGGCGAACAATATCATCCTCACCCAGATAATCACCACACTGCACTTCCACAATCACGAGCGCTGATTCTTCAAAATTCGACAGCCGATGCCGATTCCCTGCCGGAATAAAAGTAGACTCCCCTGTTTTGATCACAAGAGAATCATCCCCATTGATTACCGTCGCAGTACCACTGACCACAATCCAATGCTCACTGCGATGCTGATGCGTCTGAAGCGACAGACTTGCCCCAGGTTTCATTTCAATGCGCTTGATTTTAAACCCAGTGGACTCCTGCAACACCGTATAAGTTCCCCATGGCCGATGAACAGTCCGATGCAGGCGATGCGCTTCATGCCCTTCCGTCTTTAACTGAGCATATAAATGACGCACATCCTGAGCACAGTTTTTATTCGCAACCAGCACAGCATCAGGCGTATCCACAATAATCAGATCTTTAACACCCAATGCCGCCACCATCCGATCATGGCTCTGAATAAAACAATTTTCCGTATCATGCAACAATACCGAACCTTCTGTACTGTTTCCTTCCTCATTCACCAAAGACAGTTCACCCAGTGCATCCCAAGAACCAATATCACGCCAGCCCATATCACAGGGCACAATGGCAACCGCATCTGATTTTTCCATAACCGCATAATCAATGGACACACTCGGCAAAGCACCAAATGTTTGAGCATCCAGATTCAGGGGGTTTTTTTCGCCTTTGGAGAGTCTGAGGGAGGCCTCCATACAGACGCGGGCAGCGTTGACAATATCCGGACAATATTTTTCCATTTCGCGCAAGATAACGCCTGACTTAAAACAAAACATCCCGGAATTCCAAAAAAACCGGCCGGATGCGACATATTTTTCAGCCTCGGACAAAGGGGGTTTTTCAATGAAGCGAACCACCGAATGATTATCCGCTTCTATATAGCCATACCCCGTTTCAGGCCCCGTGGGCTGAATGCCAAAAGTCACCAATTTATCCATTTGAGCAAGAGAAGCCGCTTTCTCCACCGCCTCCTGAAACAACTCTTTTTCCAAAATCAAATGATCGGCCGGTAAAACCAGCATCAGTCCTTCAGTTCCCGCCGAAGCCAGCACTGACAATGCTGCAATAGCAATGGCTGCTGCCGTATTTCGGGCCTCAGGCTCAAGCACAAACGTGACTTTCTTCGAAGCTTCATTGACCTCCTGAAGCTCGTCTTCAACCTTGAAAAAAATATCCGCATTAGTGACCACGCACACCTGATCCACATGCGGCAACGAAGCGCCCCGCAAAAAAGCCTTTTGCAGCAAACTCTGCCCATCCGCCAGCTGAATAAAAGGCTTGGGATGCAACTCACGGGAAACCGGCCAAAGCCTGGACCCTGCCCCACCACATAAAACCACAGGAATGATTTTGTCCATTTCATCACCTTCCATTGATATTTTTATCTTGACCGGTATTCAAATGGAATGAAGGAGGCTTGGCAACTAAAATCTTAGGGAAAATAAATTGGATCTTGGGTGTTTTCTGTGATTGCAATTTGTTCATAGAAATGATTTTATAGCCAGCTCAAAAATTGACGGATATTGGGGAATGAGGCTTCCCAATGACGAATTTCCAATTGAGGAAGTATATGCAAAACCATAAAAAACAGAAACTGACAGATCTTACGCATCCTCTTACTGAATCAACCCCTGTATTTCCGGGAGACCCTTCCTTCAAAAAAATTGAGATCGCATCACTCCACAGTGGATCGTGCTATAACCTTTCATCCCTGCACATGGGAAATCACACCGGTACTCATATTGATTTTCCTGCGCACGTCAACAACAGCGGAAAAACAAGCAGCGACTACACCCTTGACGATCTCAGTGGAGAGGGAATCATTATTGAATATCCCAAAACAGAAGATGAAAGAATTTTCGGAATTTCAAAAGAGTTTATTCATAAACAGAAAATCAAAAAAGGTGATATTATATTTTTCAAAACCTCAAATGGCAATATTTCTCTGGATACTCTGTCAGAAGAATTTGTTTTTTTGTCAAAAGAAGGTGCGAAAGAACTGGTCGAAAAGAAAGTCAGCATTGTGGGAATTGATTATATGAGCATTGACTCATTAGCAGATGAAAATCTGTCTGCTCATCACGCACTGCTCGGGAATAATATTCCCGTTGTTGAAAATCTTTGCCTGAATAAAATCAATCCTGGCAGATATTATTTTTATATTGTTCCACTGAATATACCCGGGATGGATGGGCAACAGGTCCGGGTGTTTGCCCGGAGACTATAACAGCCGTCATTGCGAGGCCGCGGAGCGCCTGGCCGTGGCAATCCAGCTCTCCGGCACCCCTTAAAAACTGGATTGCCACGTCGAAACGGCTTCGCCCTCCTCGCAATGACGAATTTCCATCCGGCATAACCGACAGAATAAGATGCTTCACGTTCTGGCAATGACAAAACCACAGGACATCAATTTATAAACCTCAACCATTCATTTAAAAATAAAACTATCCTCATCACCGGCGCCTCCAGCGGAATCGGTGAAGCCTGTGCCAGATCTTTGGCAGCAAAAGGTGCCGACCTGATTCTCTGTGCCAGACGCAGTGACAAACTGAAAAAACTTCAGAAAGATCTGACCAAAACCCACCGGGTCAGCATTCACACAGCATCACTCGATGTCCAAAACCGAAAAGAGGTGCATGCATTCAT
>Ga0206941_10234_pt1 | contig 15018 bp, 12 predicted proteins | sample Alteio_BWOrgHeat_9_FD_153251 | JGI IMG/M metagenome (GOLD analysis project Ga0206941, IMG submission 153251) | Enriched cells from forest soil in Barre Woods Harvard Forest LTER site, Petersham, Massachusetts, United States -... | ecosystem: Environmental > Terrestrial > Soil > Temperate forest >...
GCAGGAGAAGATGGCACGCTTTGCGGAGGAGCATGGCTTCGGCAAAAAAACGACGACGTTTCGGCTGAGCGGCGAACCGCCCTCCTGCGTAATCTCAATCTTCTCCGGCAGCATCACCGGCAGCACGCTTTCAGGCAGCGGTACTGGGGCACGCCGATTCCGATGGTGTATTGCCAGAACGGACATGAAGGCATAAAGCCCGGCGGCATTGTGGCGCTGCCTGAAAGCGTGCTGCCGGTGATGCTGCCGGAGAAGATTGAGATTACGCAGGAGGGCGGTTCGCCGCTGGGCAAGGTGCCGTCGTTTGTGAACACCACTTGCCCGGTGTGCGGCGGGCCGGCGCGGCGCGAGACGGACACGATGGATACGTTCGTCGATTCGAGCTGGTACTTCTATCGCTATACGGACGCGAAGAATGCAAGCTTGCCGTTCGATAGCGCGAAGGCGAATTACTGGTTCCCGATCGACCAATACATTGGTGGCGTGGAGCACGCGATCCTGCATCTGATCTATTCGCGCTTCTGGACGAAGGTGATGCGCGACCTGGGCATGATCAACAACGACGAGCCCGCGACACGGCTGTTCACTCAAGGAATGGTGATCAAGGACGGCGCGAAGATGTCGAAGTCAAAGGGCAACGTAGTGAGCCCGGACGACATGATTGCGCGCTATGGAGCTGATGCGACACGGATGTATGCGCTATTTGCGGCGCCTCCGGATCGCGACCTGGAGTGGCAGGAAGAAGGAGTTGCGGGGATCAGCCGCTTCCTCGGGCGTGTTTACCGGCTGGCGACGAAGTATGCCCCGCGGATTGCAGCGCTGCATGCGAGTGTGAATAGCGATGAGATTCTGCGTGCGGAATTTGCAGGGCAGAGCGCGGACGATCTGGCACTCTTGCGCACGCTGCACCAGACGATTGCAAAAATTACAGAGGACTTTAGTGGGCGCTGGCACTTCAATACATGTATCGCAGCGATCATGATTTTGGTAAATGAGATTGTAGCCGTCGAAGCGAAGATGGATGATGGCGCGATTAACATTGCGACCGTTGCGGAAGTCTTTCGCACGCTGGTACTGCTGCTGGAGCCGTTCGCGCCGTTCGTAGCGGCTGAGCTGTGGGAGCAGATGGGCGGCACGGGCATCCTCTTCCGGCAAAAATGGCCGGAGGCCGATGCGGAGCTAGCGCGGGAAAATGAAATAGAGATTCCGGTGCAGGTGAATGGCAAGCTGGTGAACGTGATCAAGATTGCCGCCGAGAGCGACGAAGAAGCGATTAAGGCCGCGGCGGCAGCGGATGAAAAGGTTACAGCACGGCTGACGGGCAAGATGATTGTGAAAGCGATCGTGGTGCGCGGCAAGCTGGTGAATTTCGTTGTGAAGTAGCGCTGCTGTTTTCGCGCAAGGAGTGGTGAAGACGATGGCGGGACGGGCAGAGCATTTACCTCCGGCAGGGAGGCCCACCTTTCTGCAGGCGATGGTGGAGGTATGGCAGCGTCCTTCATTGACGGGGATTGAGGTTGGCTGGCGATGGCTGACTTGTATTCCGCTGCTGTACGCAGTGTTCGTGGCTCTTGGCAGTCTTGGTGTGGGTATTCACATGAACTTGCCGGGACTTGGCTCGCTGACAGTGTTCAAGCCGGTGGAGGCGATCGCCACATTTCGCCAGATAGCTGTTGCTCTTTGGCCTTTGGTTGCTCCGGTGGCAAAGTGGTTTGTGCCGGTGTTCGCGCTGGTTTGGGTTTCGGCGGCGACTGTAGGGCGCACGTTGTGGTTACGGCGGCTTGATCCGTCGCTGCATAGTCGCATCCGCATCGTTGCTTTGCTGACGGCGCTGAAGCTTAGCAAGATGGTGGCGACTGTGGGAACGTGGCTGGGTTGCTGGGTCTTTGCAGTGCGCGTGGCGGTGACGGTGCCTATAGCACTGCATAGGGAACCGAACCTGGTGCTGCTGGCAGCAATCATGATTTTCCTAACGCTGCTGCTGTTTGTCGCGCGGTCGCTGACGAGCTGGGTTCTGTATCTGGCGCCGTTGATTGCGATGAAGAGGAACGTAACTGTGCGCAAGAGCATCGTGATGGCGATAAGGGCTCCGAGGAAACTCCGCTCGCCGTTGATTGAGCTGAACCTTGTGATGGGGATTGTAAAGGTGGCGCTGCTGGTGCTGGCGATGGTGTTCTCCGCATGTCCGCTGCCGTTTATGAGCGTGGAGACGCAGGGGTTTCTGACCTGCTGGTGGATTGGTGTAGGCGTGTGGTGGCTGCTGGCATCTGACTACTTCCATGTGGTGCGGATTGTGGCCGTGCTGCGGCTGCTGAACGCGAACGATTCTAAGGCAGGGTAGACGGCTGTTGGGCCCGGAATCGCATCCTAGGGTGAGGGCAAGGTTTGTCCGGGAGGTCCCACGATGTCGTTTGCACTGTATACGATCGGCACACTCATTATGATTGCCGGCGCGCTGTATGTGTGTCACTTGATGCACGTTCCTCAGCACTGGCAGATAGCGATCTGCCTGCTGCTTTTGGGTGGAGGAATCATGGGTGCAGTAACCTCAACCCGGCAGAAAGACCCAAGCAGTTAGGGCTTGAGCGGCGCGAAGACTACGCTCTGCATGATTTCGTCAAGGTGGCGCTGCAGGGCCTTGAATTCGGCGGTGGTAAGGTTGCGTTTGGTGTCATCGGCTCCAAAACACTCTGTATTGAAGTCGCGCTCGAATACGAAGCATTGATTGTTGCGGTAGGTGACTGCGATCTGGTTGGACTGCTCGTGGCACATGCCGGCGTCTCCACCATCAATCTCGTGGAATCGCACGCCATGGATAACGAGTGTCTTCGACTTCGCATCGCTGCTTGTCGCGTCCTTTGCGAGTTTGAGGCAGCTTGCACTGTCTGCTGCCGGAGTGACGAAGTAACTGAAGATTAGGCTGAGCAGCAGAGTGTGCTTGTAGATGTTTCCACCTGAAGTGAAGGTGAAAGAAGCGCGCGGTTGATTTGTCTCAGATGCGAAGGACGGCCCCATGTAGCTGGGTGCCTTATCGTATGGGACCCAGACCGCGGGGTACTGGAAGGTGACACCGGTTTTAGGGTCCTGGTAGGTGGACATCTGGGCGTGCGCAACGGCCCCGACAAGGAACAGGGCGACGGAAATCAGTTTGAGGGAGCGCATAGGGCCTTCCTTTGGGGGCGCGATTTAGCCACAGGCGCGCGATTTAGACTGGCAGTGTGAACAAGCCCGATAGCTCGACCATCGTGATTCTTGACTTTGGTTCGCAGTATACGCAGCTCATTGCTCGGCGTATCCGCGAGTTCAATGTTTTTTCCGTAGTGCTGCCGTGTACCACGCCGCTGACTGAAGTGATGGCGCTGGCGCCGAAGGGGGTCATCCTTTCCGGCGGCCCTTCCAGCGTCTATGACGCGGCTGCGCCCAAGGCCGATGCAGCAGTGCTCGCGGCCGGGCTGCCGGTACTGGGCATTTGCTATGGGCTGCACTTTATGACGCACCATCTGGGCGGGCGCGTGGTGCCGGGCAAGGCCCACGAATATGGGCATGCCGAGGTGAAGGTGCTGGAAGAGACCGCGCTGTTCGCCGGTTTGCCACCGACGATGGAAGTGTGGATGTCTCACGGGGACGAGGCGGAGAAGCTGGCTCCGGGGTTCCGCGTGACGGCACGCACGGTGAACGCAATTGCCGGGATTGCGAATGAGCAGCAGAAGATGTGGGCCGTGCAGTTCCACCCTGAAGTGGCGCACACGCGGCAGGGCATGGACCTGCTGAAGAACTTTGTGGTGAACATCTGCGGCGCAAAGCAGGATTGGACTCCGGAGCATTTCATTGCGACGACGGTAGCAAAGATTCGCGCCCAGGTGGGCGAGACTGGGCACGCCATCTGCGGACTGAGCGGCGGCGTGGATTCGAGTGTTGCTGCAGTCCTGGTTGCGCGAGCCATAGGTGACAGGTTGACGTGCATCTTCGTGAACAATGGTGTGCTGCGCAAGGATGAGTTCGCCAAAGTACAGAAGACGATGCGCGAAGAGCTGAAGCTGAAGGTAGTCGCGGTGGACGCTTCGCAGAGGTTTTTGCAGAAGCTTGCCGGCGTGACCGACCCGGAGCAGAAGCGCAAGGCGATCGGTAATGAATTCATCGCGGTGTTCGACGACGAGGCGGCGAAGTTGCTGAAGGCCGAAGCAGCGGGCGAATCCGTAGCATGGCTGGTGCAGGGGACGCTGTATCCGGACGTGATTGAATCGGCCAGTGTTCATGGGCCTAGCCACGTGATCAAGAGCCACCACAACGTGGGTGGTCTGCCGGCGGACATGAAGCTGAAACTCATCGAGCCGCTTCGCGACCTGTTCAAGGATGAGGTGCGGCGCATTGGCCGCGACTTAAATATGCCCTCAGAAATTCTGGAAAGACAGCCATTCCCTGGGCCGGGGCTGGCGGTGCGCATTCTGGGCGAGGTGACAGCGGAGTGCGTGGCGCTGCTGCAGGAGGCCGACGCGATCTGCGCTGAGGAGATACGGCGTGCTGGGCTTTATACCAAAGTCTGGCAGAGCTTTGCGGTGCTTCTGCCGGTGAAGTCCGTGGGCGTGATGGGCGACCAACGGACGTATGCGTACACCTGCGCGATTCGCGCGGTAGAAAGCGAAGACGGCATGACGGCGGACTGGGCTGCGCTCCCGTATGAGGTGCTGCGCACGATCTCCAGCAGGATTGTCAGCGAAGTGCGGGGAATCAATCGCGTGGTGTATGACATTACGTCGAAACCGCCGGGGACGATTGAGTGGGAGTAGAGCAGACAGTAGCGAAAATCCTGTCAAACCCACACTTGTTGAAAACGAAAATAAGCTTGCCAATACTGGCGATTTCTCTCTAAAAAAGTTTGCACGATCACTCTGCGCACTTTGTTATCCTTAAGAAGTAGAGACAAGAAAGGGCTGCCCGCTACCAACACGTGCTGCCCTTTTTTGCTTTTCAAATTCGTAACGCCCTCAGCGGGGGACGACTGCAACGAAGATGAGGACGATATCAACAGTATGGGTGTTGGGATCGGCGATGGCTTTGAAATCCTTGAGGGCTTGGACGAGGGGACGAAGCTGGGGGTCGGAATTCAGGGTAAAGCTGATAAAGTCCGGCGTATATAGCTGTCCTGCGCGGCGTGCGAAAGCCGCATCGAAGGCGGCCTGATTAGCTGCATTCAAGCCGTGAGCTGTGGCCGTCTGGAAGTGGTATGGCTCGCCGGGAGTGACGGTGACGTTGTAAGCGACAGTGTGGGCGGCGGTATCGAGCTTTGGCGACCCGTCGATGATGACATCCATGTAGCCCTGCATGCGATAAGCGCGGTCGAGAGGAGCGAAGGTTTCTACTAGGGCGTGGCGCGAAGTAATGTCGCCGGGATGCAGCTTGGCAGTTGCAGCGAAGGCCTCGGCAGAAAACAGTGGCGTCCCTGCGAAGGTGAGTGCTGAGACCTTGTAAATCTCGCCTGGGACGAGCGTGGCTGAGAAAATGACTGGGATGGTGCGTGCATCTGGCGTTCCGGAAGTAACGTTGACACCGGTGAGCGCAGCCTCGATATAGCCGGCATCCAGCAGGGGCTCGAGGATGTTTTCTGAGGTGAGCGCGCCGGAAAGTCCGGCGTTGTAGCGGGTCTTCGCGGTGGTGTTGACCGATTTTTGGATGAAGGGGACCAGGTTCGCGGTAACCCCGGCAAGCTTGATGTTGGCTATGACTGGACGTGGCACGGCGACACGGAATTCAAGTGCGCGCAATGGATGCTGCAGGGTGGGCTCGATGGTTTCGTGCTCGACTGCGGCATTGGCGACACCTTTGGCGATGAGTGCCTGGGCAAGTGCCGTGGCAATCGAGTTCTCAATCGCCGGGTTCTCTGGTAAATGGCCCGAGAAGAGCGTGGCTTGTGAATGCACGATGGCAATGACCTCATCGGGCGTGAGCCAGATGAAGTTTTCAAAGCCAACGGGAAGAAGGTGAGAGTGATCGATGGGAGTGATATCAAACAGAACGGTGATGGATTTGAAGGGGCCGTCGAGAGTGATGCCGACGTTGTCGAAGAAGCCGGAGTCGGCGAGCTTTTGCGCGGCCTGAGTGAGGTCGTCGGCGGTGAAGCTTGAGCCGACGTGGAGGCCGGCAGTATCTTCGAGTTGCTGCTGGGTGAAGTCACCAAGGTGGTTGAATGAAATTTTTCCAGCAGTGTACTTCTGCGACGCAGGAGGAGTTTGAGACTGTGCGCAGAAGGAGACAGCTAGGAGAAAAGATACCGTTAGGGTGCGCAGCATGGTGCGACTAGGATATGCGGGGAGCGGGGGTGGGGCAAGCTAGGAGTGGTTGAGAATATTCAGAGTGCAGGTCTCAGTGTGATTGCTGCGGGACTTTTGCAGCAGGACATCGAGCTTCTTGCCATCCTTAGACCAGCGGGCCTGGAATTCATGACGGGTGCGGAAGGTGTCCGGGCACTCGTAGTGGAAGCTGTAGGTTGTGTTGTTGGCGACGAGTTCACCCTGGCCGCGGAAGTCGCTCCAGAAGTAATTGAAGTGGTGCTCATTGAGCTTGAGTTGGACGCGTAGCGGGAATGCAGGATTGGGAGTGGCCGCAGGGCGCAATGGACTGGTGGGGCCGTGTGAGTTGCTCTGCCAAGGGCCGATGCTTATGGGAGTCGCGTTGCTCTGGTTATCGACGCTCTGTTGTTGAGCGAGGGAGGGGACGGCACAAAGTGCGAGGAGGGCGAAAACGAGGATGGTGATACGCATGATCTAAGCTCCTGTGGAGTCAAAGTCTGCAACCGGAAACATGCTAGCAGAGAGGCGATGCAGGATGGGAGTTGGACGCGGGGTGGCGTGTAAGATTACTGGCGAGTTGTCAGACAGATTTTTGAAGAGGTGAGCGATGCGGGTTTGGACGATTCTGGCGGTGGGGTTGATGGCCGTGCCGAATGCGTGGGCTGGTTCTGCGGCTGCAGGCAAGGTATGCGACGTTCGCACGTTTGGCGCGATTGGAAAAGGTGTCGACAAAGACACGGCGGCGATCCAGAAGGCGATTGATACGTGCGCAGCAAACAAGGGTGGGGGCGTGGTGCTGCTGACCAACGGCACGTTTTTGAGCGGGCCGATCTCGCTGAGGTCGAACATCACATTGAGCATTGCGCCGAACGCGATGTTGCTGGGATCGCCGGACCGGGCTGATTTTCCGGAGTTTACCTTTGCGCGCCTGAAGACGGTGCAGCCGCTGATCAGCGCGGTAAATGCGGAGAATGTGACGATCTCGGGCGGCGGGACTATCGACGGCAATGGTCACATCTGGTGGGAGTATGTGAAGGGAGTGAAGGATTCCGGCGTGCTGGGCACGGACCATCCGCGGCCGATGGGGATTTTGTTTGACCACTGCAAGCATGTGCATATGGACAACGTGACGGTACAGAATTCTGGATTCTGGCAGATTGTGCCGAACTACTCCGACGACTTGAGCTTCAGGAATATGAAGGTCCTGGCACCGCTTTCGCCGAACACCGATGCGATCGATCCATTCAGCTCCAGCCATATTGTGATTGACCACGTGTTTGTGTCGACGGGCGACGACAATGTTGCGATCAAGAGCGGCGCTATTAATTCGCCGGGGCCGGATGCTCCGAGCGAATACATCACGATCACGGATTGCACGTTTGAGCATGGGCACGGGATTTCGATTGGTAGCGAAGTTGCGGGCGGCGTGCATCATGTTCATGTGGAGCGCATCCACTTCAAGGGCACTGATAATGGCATTCGCATCAAGGCAGCGCGCGACCGCGGCAACGATGTGAGCGACATCACATTCAAGGACATTGAGATGGATGGAGTGAAGAACGCCATTTTCATCACGGAGTACTATCCCAGCAGCAAGGCTCCGGCGGGCGATGTGGCGCCGGCAGAGGTAACGCGGCTGACACCGAAGTTTCACGATATTCACCTTGAGAACGTGCATGCGGTAAACAGCGCTTCGGATGGGATTATTGTGGGGTTGCCTGAGTCGCCGGTGTTCGATGTGACGCTCAAAAACGTGCATATAGAAGGGCACGGCGGCATGGAGATTGCGTATGCCAGACTGAAATTTGACGACGTTACTTTCAAGGCCGAACAGGGTGACGGCATTACAGTCAGGAAGACAGCAGAGATCACGGCGAAGTAAGGCAGGATGTAGAGACGATGCGGCATCTGGTGCGCGTGGCTGTGGTATTCGTCGTGGCGATTGCTGCGGGGTGGTTTGCGGATAGAGCAGTGCTGCGGCGGGCTTCCGTGGAGGGAGTCTATCAGGCGCAGGTGCGGCTGGGAGCGGCGACAGCCGGATTGTTTGCGGCGGGGGCTGCGGTGACGGTGGTGGGGATTGGGATGGTATTGCGACGGAAGAAGTAGTCAGGCGTGGGTGCGTTTGCCGAAGATGGCGGTGCCGATGCGTACGGTGGTGGATCCTTCTTCGATGGCGACCGTGAAATCGTTCGACATGCCCATGGAGAGTTGAGTGAGGGTGGGATGAGCAGCGAAGTTTTCGTCGCGCAGTTGGCGGAGATGCTGGAAGTAAGGTCGAGCCGTTTCGGCGTCTTCACTCCACGGCGGGACAGTCATGAGTCCACTAGGGATGAGCTGTGTGAATAGGGTGAGCGCGGCGAGAAATGCAGGAAGCTGTTCGGGAGCGAGGCCGTGTTTGGTGTCTTCGTGAGAGAGCTTGACCTCGATGAGTACGGGAAGGGTTTTGTTGAGGGCACGGGCAGCGTCATTCAGGCGCTGGGCGGTTTTGAGAGAGTCCAGAGTGTCGATGACGTCGAAGAGTTCGGCGGCTTTGGATGTCTTGTTGTTTTGCAAGGGGCCGATGAGATGGAACGAAGGTTCAGGATCGAAGGGCCAGGATCCAGAAGACGAAAGCGAAGTAACTTTCGTGGCGAATTCCTGGACGCGGTTTTCGCCGAAGAGGCGCTGGCCGGCAGCGTAGGCTTCAAGAATCGCCTCGGAGGGGTGCATTTTGCTGACGGCCATGAGGGCGACCTCGGAGGGCGAGCGATGGACGCGGGCACAGGCGTCGGCGATGCGGTTCTGCAGTTCTTGGAGGTTGGCGATGATAGAGGCCATGGAGAGCTTCAGTGTACGAGAGTGATGTAAAATATTGAAAAAAATGGGTTTTGCGCAACAGTAAGGCCCAAAGGCGCTATAGAGTTGGTATGAAAGTTAGGTCGTCAGTGGTCGAATTGAGTTCTGCTGCATCCGGATGACGAAATTCATCGTCCTAGGAAGTAGAACGATTTTTTTCAGGCATCGAATGAAAATAGATGCGGCTACGAAATTTGTAAGCAGTAAACGAAGAATGAACGACAGAGCAACAAAGTAGAGACACATGTGTTCGAGTCAATGTTGTACCTTCAACAAAGTTAAGGAGTCCCAAAAGATGTCTACCCTGAGCAAAACTTCTTCTTTATTGCGCGGAGTGCTGATGCTGGCTGTGGTTCTCGGCTGTGGCGCTGTGGCAGCCAGTGCGCAGACGACTGATGCAGCGAGCGCACCGGCGCCGACGACGCTGAATGCTGCCCTGCTGGCATACTCCAGCAGCGCGGATCAGACGGTTGTTCCGCCGGCGAACGTGAACCTGGCGATGAATGTGAAGCCGTTCGATTTTCTGAATGCGATGCAATATGGGAGCGGCAGCCGGAGAGGTGCACCGCGCTATCGTGGAGGGAATTCGAACGCGGATGGATCGAACAAGTGGATTTTCTTCGGCGGAGCGGGCCTGACGTCGCCGGTCGGGAATACGCATCATTATTTCACTGACAGCTGGGGTTTTCAGGCGGGTGGGGGACGGCAGTTCAGCAAGAAATTCGCGGTGCCGGTCCAGTTCGACTATGACAACTTCGGGATGACGGGGCAGACCATTGCGAATCAAGAGGCGCTGTATGCCATTCTTGTCCAGCAGTTCAACAACGCCAACCCCGGAGCGGGCGCAGTAGCTCCAAATCCGCTGGACGGCAACATGCATGTGTGGTCATTCACGGTGGACCCCACGGAAACGTTTGCACAGGGCGACACATGGGGTGCGTACGCAGTGGAAGGCGTAGGCTTCTATCACAAGGTTTCGAATTTCCTGACGCCGGAGACGGAAACATTCATTGACCCGATCTTTGGACCGGAATCTTTCACAGCGAACGAGATAATTGACCATTACACGTCCAACGCAGTGGGCTTCAATGCGGGCCTGGGTGTGACGTACAAGTTCTCGAAGTTTTCCAACGAGCGCTTTTACGGTGAAGTGCGGTATGTGTTCGTTGACAACTCGAAGCGGACAGGCATCACGCTGGCGAACGCGAACAGCAACCCGAACAACTACCTGGTCGCGAATGACTTTCCGGCCAACAGCAACCGGACAGGATACTTTCCGATCAAGTTCGGCATCCGGTTCTAATCAGGTATGGGATACAAGAAGTGAGAAGAGAAAACTGAAAGGCCCGCCGGATTGGCGGGCCTTTCAGTTTTATGCAGCGCGGCTGAAACCGCAGGGGCTCCGCGTACGACAGAAGAGAGAGGAAGGACGCGCACTTCCTTTGGGAGGAAGACCGGACGTAAGATGGAAACGCGATCCGCAACGACGCAGAGTTGTGCATGAGGGAACCCAAATGAGTTTTTCGATTCGACGTTCAGTGGCACTGGGATTCGGCCTGACGGTATGTATTACGGGCACGATGGCCGTAGCGCAGGGCCATGCGCCTGCAGCTGTAGCACCGACGGCAGTGGAGCAGGTTGCACCGATTCATCCGGTTCCAGTGGACCACCAGCAGACGACGCAGCAGCAGCCCGGCGTGCCGCCTCCGGGTGCGACCGTGCTGCACACAGGGACGCAGCTCGTTGTGGTGGACGTGACCGTCCGCGACAAAAAAGGCAACCCGGTGAAGGGCCTCAAGCGCGACGACTTCACGGTTTCCGAGGCGAAGCAACCCCAGAATCTTCGTGCCTTCGATGAGTTTGCGACTTCAACGACGCCGGTGGCAGTACAGCCGGCGCCGAAGCTGCCCGCGGGGACCTTTACGAATTTGACACCTGCGCCAGCGAAAGGCCCGCTGAACATCCTGATCATCGATGCGCTTAACACACCACTTCAGGATCAGTCATATGTGCAACTGCAACTGCAGCAGTATGTGAAGCAGATGGCTCCGGGGACACGGATCGCAGTCTTAGGGCTGGCGAGCCATCTTTTCTTCATCCAGGGGTTTACGAGCGACCCGAAGATGTTGCAGAACGTATTCGCGACGATGAAGAACGGGCATGTTTCCACGCTGTTGCCGAACAGCAACACGAACGCGGCGGCCCTTGGCGATGCGTTGACTGATCCGGGGTTGGTTACGACCAGCAGTGCATCGGTGCTGATGGGGGACAGCATCTCCAACTTTCTGGATGAAATGTCGATTTCGCAGACGTCGAACCGCATCACGGAGACGATTGCGGCTTTCAATACGCTGGGGATGTGGCTGAAGAACTTTCCGGGACGAAAGAACGTGATTTGGTTTTCCGAGGCATTTCCATTGGGTGTAGACCCGAATGTGGGCTGGATGAACAGCATGGATCTTCCTTCCGAAGATGGCGATCAATTTCGGCTGATGGTGAATACGCTTGCGCAGGCGCAGGTGTCGGTGTATCCAGTGGATCCGCGCGGGGTGATGACGAACACGGCCATGCAGGCCTCCAACACAGCGCCGAACCAGATTAGCGCCTTGGCCACGGGCACTACCAGATTCAATTTAGGCAAGGATGCCGAGCACTCGACGATGCAAGCGGTGGCCGCGGATACCGGTGGCGAGCCTTATTACAACCGTAACAATCTTGCGGAAGCTGTGAAGGATGCGATTGATTCGGGAGCAAACTACTACACTCTGGCCTATTCGCCGAGCGAACACAAGACCGGCGGTGAGTGGCGGAGTATCCAGGTAGCACTGAACGGCGACTTGTCGAAGCAGGGATATCACCTCTCCTATCGGCGCGGTTATTTTGCGGAAGATACGAAGGTGAAGGCGTACAAGACGGGAACCGGAACGGTTTCCGCCGCGGCCTTCGCGCCGCAGCAGCAGGCACATCTGTATGCGAGGGAATCGATGTCGCGCGGAGCGCCCGCGCCGACGGACATTTTGTTCACGGCGCGGGTGCTGCCGCACTCGGCGAGGCCGGAAGATACGCTGGCGGCTGGCAACGTGCTGGACCCGAAAGCTCCTCTGGCGCCGCCTTACCGTCGCTACGATGTTGACGTGGCTGCGATGCCAAAATACTTCACGCTGACGAAGCAGACGAACGGAAACTATACCGGAGCGGTCGAGTTGGCGGTGTTTGTGTACTCGCCGGACGGCAAGCTGATCAATACCACGGCCAAGAAGCTGACACTCAACCTGACACAGGAGGCCTATGAGAAGTTCGAGAAGAATGTGGTAGGAGTCCACGCGGAGGTGAGCGCGCCGGCGGAAAAGAATAGCGTGCTACGCATCGGTTTCCAGGATGTGCCTTCCAATAAGATTGGCGCGCTGGAAGTGGCGACTTCGAGCGTGAAGAACCTGCCACCGCAGCAGTAAGCAGGTAACACCGAGTCGGAAATGCGAAAAGCCCGCCACATGGCGGGCTTTTCGGTTTGTACAGCGGCAACTAGATTCCGACGGGGTAGGGCTTCTCGTGGAACTCGTCGCCCGTGGAGCCGCGACGCTCGAAGAGGCCCTGGAAGATGCTGAGCAGGCCGGTGTACCAGTAACCAAGCACAAAGAGCAGAAGGAACGGCACGGTGAAGAAATTCTCTGTGGTGACGGCATACCAGACCGTCCACGCAAAATAACACCCGATGAGAAGCTCGATCCACGGGATGATGCCAAGACGCTTGCGGTATTTGCGCTTGGCGGCAGAGGCTTCTCCCTTGTTCTGCACGCGGTATTTGGGTGTGCGCGCGAAGGCGGACTTGTGGCCGACCAGTGCTTCCAGCACTGCCTTGGTATTGGTGATGGTGAGGCCAATGCCCAGTGCCATGAGGAACGGCACGTAGAGAAACGTCTTGTACCAGGTCTTCGGGAAGAGCTCCTTCTGGCTGACGAGGTAGAAGCTGGAGACAGACATAGTAGAGGCCATGAAGAGCGGCAGGTCAATCAGAAACATCTGCAACGGGCCCTGCCAGGAGCGGATGATCATGGCAGGCATCAGTAGCGTGGAGAGCACAATCATCAGCGGATAACTGATGTTAGCGGTGAGGTGATACCAAGCCTCAAGCTTGGTGTGGAAGGGCGCGTCGGAGCGCATGACGCCGGGGAGAATTTTCTTGCCAGTCTGGATGAGGCCTTTGGCCCAACGCGCCTGCTGGGTTTTGAAGGCGGTCATTTCTATGGGTAGCTCAGCGGGACATTCGACGTCCTGAAGATATTTGAACTTCCAACCCTTGAGCTGGGCACGATAGCTGAGGTCGGTGTCTTCGGTGAGGGTGTCATGCTGCCAGCCGCCAGCTTCTTCGATGGCTTTGCGCTGCCACATGCCGGCGGTCCCATTGAAATTGAAGAAGACGCCGGCGCGTGAACGGCCGCCATGCTCGAGAACGAAATGGCCGTCGAGGAGGATGGCTTCGACCTGGGTGAGGAAGCTGTAGTTGCGGTTGAGGTGCGTCCAGCGGGTTTGCACCATGCCCACGCCGGGTTCGGCGAAGTGATGCACTACCTGATTGAGCCACTGCGGCGGAGGAACGAAATCAGCGTCGAAGATGGCGATGAGATCGCCCTTGGCGGTTTTCAGGCCTTCTTCGAGCGCTCCGGCCTTGTAGCCGCGGCGGTTGGTGCGATGGATGTAATAGACGGGCTGCGCGGCTAAATCAGCTGTGCCGGTGGCGAAGCGCTGGACCATGGCGGCGGCGACTTCGCAGGTCTCGTCAGTAGAGTCGTCGAGTAGCTGGATCTCGAAGCGGTCACGGGGATAGTCCAGGCGGCAGCAGGCATCGAGCAGGCGATCGATGACGAACTGCTCGTTGAAGATGGGAAGCTGTACCGTGACGAAGGGGAGGTCGGCTTCAGGGTAGTGAGCGGGCGGTTCGTTGGATTTAGCTTCGTTGCGCTTATTGCGGTAATAGAGCCACACGAGCTGGTAGCGATGGATTCCGTAGAAGGCGAGGATGACCATCACGATGAAATATGGAACCAGCAGCGAAACGTCGAAGGTGTTCCAGCGATAGACGTTGCGGAAGGTGTGGTCCGCGTAATGCGTTTTCCAATAGTGGCTGAGCCCGCGTTGCGAGCTGAAAAAGAGCGCGAGGGATTGGAGAAGTGCGGGCAGAGCAGACTCCCTGAAGTCGTGCAGGCGGTAACTTCGATTTTACGCGAGCACCGGGCGTTAGTGCCGGTGCTCGTGGTTTGGGACATTCCCCTGTAAACCATCTCCAACAGGGCTGGACGGACGCCGGAACGGCGCGGAATGCACTGAAGATAAGAATGGCGCTTAGGCCGATGAGCCAGTCCGGAAGATCCATTTTATGCGAGCGGACAGGGAACGATGATAGCCTTTTGGGCATGAAAAAAGTTCTGTGTCTTTTGTCGGCATTTAGTGTGTCTGGTGTGTTTGGATGGGCGCAGGTGGCACCGGCGCCGGTAACAGAGCGTGTCGCAGCGCAGAATGCGCTGTTCGAGGAGTTCTACCAGACGGGGCTGAAGAACTCACCGACCCAGGCGACGAGTTTGGGCGATTTCCGCTATAACGCGCTACTGGGCGACGCGTCGCTGGCAGAGATTGCAAGGGTGCATGCAGAGAATGATGCATTTCTAAAGCGACTGAAGGCGATCCCGACGACGGGGATGAGTGACACGGACATGCTCTCGCATGAGTTGCTGGAGCGGCGGCTGGAGCGCGGAGACATTGACTACGCGCTGAAGAACTACGAGATGCCGGTCAACCAGCAAGGGGGCATCCATACAGGGCTGGCCGACCTGCCATTGAGCGTGCCGCTGGATAGCGTGCAGCACTACGAGGATTACATTGCGAGGTTGCACCTGATTCC
>Ga0206941_10223_pt1 | contig 15011 bp, 11 predicted proteins | sample Alteio_BWOrgHeat_9_FD_153251 | JGI IMG/M metagenome (GOLD analysis project Ga0206941, IMG submission 153251) | Enriched cells from forest soil in Barre Woods Harvard Forest LTER site, Petersham, Massachusetts, United States -... | ecosystem: Environmental > Terrestrial > Soil > Temperate forest >...
CGGACATGAAGAAAAACTGGACCGTCGACAACGGCGATCTCGTCAACCACGGGAAAGGGGCCTACGTCGCGACCAAAGACTACGGCGACGTCGAGTTCATGGTCGAGTACAAGATGGTCGCCAAGGTCGATAGCGGCATCTACATGAAAGGCACGCCCCAGGTTCAGGTCTGGGATCCGACCGACCCCAAGCAAATTCCCAACGGGAATCAAAAGGGCAGCGGCGGCCTCTGGAATAACCCCAAAGACTGGCCCGGCCGTGATCCGCTTGTGCTGGCCGATAGGCCGATTGGCGAATGGAACAAGTTCCGCATCATCATGATCGGCGAACGGTGTACCGTTTGGCTGAACGACACGCTAGTGGTCGATCACGCACGATTGGCAAACTTTTTCGACAAGTCGAAAGAGAAGAACGTCCCACTCCCCAAGGTGGCTCCGATCCTCTTGCAGACCCACCCACCGGCCGGCCTCGAAATTCGCTGGCGGAACATGTACGCCCGGGAAATTCCGGTCGCAGAGGCGAACGAGTACCTGGCCAAGCATGTTGGAGAGGGGTTCGAATCGATCTTCAACGGCAAAGACCTCGACGGCTGGCAGGGGGCTACTGCCGAATACGAAGTGCGCGACGGGGCAATCGTCTGCAAACCGAAGAAGGGGGGGAACCTGTACACGAAGAAGGAATACTCCGACTTCCAGGTGGCACTCGAGATCAAACTGCCGACGAACGGCAATAACGGCCTCGGCATCCGCTACCCGGGCACGGGCGACTGTGCCTATACCGGCATGTGCGAAATCCAGGTTCTCGACGACGACTACAAAGGGATCGACCCCCGACAGGCGCATGGTTCGGCTTATGGCATGGTGGCCGCCGCCCGCGGATACCAACGGCCCATCGGCGAATGGAACTACGAAGTCTGCACGATCAAGGGCTCGACCATCAAGGTCGAACTCAACGGCTTCCAAATCCTCGACTGCGACCTGTCGAAAGTCACCGATTACATGGCGAATAGCAAGCACCCGGGTAAGGACCGCACGACCGGATATTTCGGATTCCTCGGCCACAACGACCCGGTAATGTTCCGCAACGTGCGGATCAAGCCGCTAACCTCCACCAAGTAAGGAGCCTTCAATGACAACTCGCATGACCCGTCGGTCAGCATTGAAGGCAGCCGCGGGAGTGGCTCTTGCCGCCCCATCCCTGTACCGCAAAGGATTGGCGGCCCCGCCGAGTGAAACGGTTCGTCTCATGGCCGTGGGGGCCGGCGGCCGTGGCGCCGCCGACATCGCCGAATTCGCCGGCAGTAAGGCGTTCCAACTCGTCGCCTTCGCCGACGTCGATCCGTCTCAGGCAAGTGGGACGGTCAAGAACTGGCCTCACGCCAAGGTCTACACCGACTATCGCAAGATGTTCGACGAGATGAAGGACGTCGATGCAGTCAGCGTCTCGACGCCCGACCACACTCACGCCCCGGCCGCGATGCGGGCGCTCCTCATGGGCAAGCCGGTCTGCTGCCAGAAGCCGTTAACGCATTCGCTCTATGAAGCGAGGCAACTGGCAAAGGTCGCGGCCGAGAAGAAACTCGTCACTCAGATGGGTATCCAAATTCACTCGGCCGGGGTTCACAAGCAGGTCGTGAAGATCATCCAGGATGGGACGATCGGGAAGGTGAAAGACGTTCACAGTTGGAGCTACAAGGACTGGGGTGATACCTCACCACTCCCGTCTCGGACCGACAAAGTTCCCGCCACGCTCGCCTGGGATAACTGGCTCGGCACCGCGGCCGAGCGGCCCTTCATCGGTGGCAATTATTACCATCCGGGTAACTGGCGGAAACGTCTCGACTTTGGCTGCGGTACTTTCGGCGACATGGGCTGTCACATTCTCGACCCCGTCTTCGGCTCTCTCGCGCTCACCTACCCGAAATCGGTCAAGGCGACTGCCGGTGGCCCGACCGAGACCAATTGGGGCCTCAACAACGTCGTCGAATACGTTTATCCCGGAACGAAATACACCGCCGAGGAACTTCACCTTACCTGGTATGATGGCAAGAAGCGGCCCGGCCCGGAGATAGCCGGCTTGGTTCCCGTTGACAAACTCTCCGGTCAAGGGTCGATCTATATCGGTACCGAGGGCGTACTTTACTCGGCCTACGACGGCGGCAAAAACACCCTTTACCCGGCCGACAAGTTCAAGGACTATAAGGCCCCGCATTTCGGAAACGACAACCACTACGCCCAGTTCATTGATGCCGTCCGCGGAATCGGGCAAACCTCAGCTCCATTCTCTTACGCCGGACCGCTTACCGAACTGGTTCTCATCGGCTGTCTCGCCACTCGGTTCCAGAACGAGACTCTTGCCTGGGACTCGGCCAACATGAAAGTGACGAACGTCGCTGCCGCGAACCAGTTTGTCAAAAAGACCTACCGGAAAGGCTGGGAAGTCGAAGGGTTGTAAAGAACGTTTTTTAATCTATGACAAAAACGATTGTTGCTAATCGTTTTTGATGGGAACCAAACGAGAGGGCATTCCGGCGAATGCTCTTTTTTGTTCGCGAACACTTAACCATCTCTTCAAAAAACGCCACGTCGTGGCTTTTGCCATTGTAGAACCGCCATTATTCGATTTCTGTTGTGAAATGGCGGCAACTTCAGCGGACAATTCCGCGCATTTGCGTACTATGTTCCGTTGAGTTGCTTCGTGCCGGCATGCGCAATGACCGCAAAAAGCGGTCGATCCGCCATCGGATTTCCGATCGGTCCGGCAATTGCCGAATGAGAGTGATTTCGCGCCGTAGCCGAATTAACCTTACTGTTTCAGGTAAGATGCCCTCTACGCCAAACATTCCGCTTACAGCCCATGATTCGTACGCCGCCGAGGAGATTGTCCTCCGTCCCGGTGGCAACAGCCGCGGGTACTGGACGGAGTTGTGGCGCTACCGTGAGTTGTTTGCGTTCCTGGCCTGGCGGGACCTCAAAGTCCGATACAAGCAAACAACAGTCGGGGTCGCCTGGGCGGTAATCCGCCCCCTTCTCGTGACGGTCATTTTCGTCACTGTTTTCGGCCGATTGGCAAACCTGCCATCACCGGAGGGTATACCCTATCCTCTCTTGGTATTGGCCGGCATGACCGCCTGGCAGTTTTTCGCCACAGTCATGGCGGACGGCAGCAACAGCGTTTTGTCCAACGCGAATCTGATTTCGAAAGTCTATTTTCCTCGGGTAATTGTGCCGGCCTCGGTCGTGGTGGTGGCCTTCGCCGATCTGCTGATTACCGGGCTGATGACCCTCGCACTGATGGCTTGGTACGGCGTACTGCCACCCATTCAGGTGCTACTATTACCTGGGATGATTCTTCTGGCACTGGCTTCTGCCCTCGGCGTCGGCTTTTGGCTCTCGGCTCTGACTGTACGATTTCGGGACGTAAAGATCCTGGTGCCCTTTCTGGTACAGTTTGGACTGTACGTGACCCCGGTCGGGTTCAGTACAACAGCCGTACCGGAACGATACCACCCCTTCTTCGCACTGAACCCGATGGTGGGTGTGATCGAGGGTTTTCGTTGGTGCCTGCTGGGCACGGGTGTAGTCGACGGGTGGGTACTACCCATTTCCGTCGTCAGTGCAGTTGCTCTGTTGATTACGGGATTCCGCTATTTCCGTGCGACGGAACGACAGTTCGCAGACATTATTTGAATGGGGATCATGAGCGACACCGCGATCCGGGTCAACGGGCTCGGCAAACTCTACCAAATCGGGGCGGCCCGGGAAAAGGGTGACGGCCTGCGCCACGCGCTGGAAGGTACGGTCCGTAAGTGGGGGAATCGGCTCCGCGGTCGCGCGACTCCGCCTGAACCAACGCAGGAAGATTTTTGGGCACTGAAGGATGTGTCGTTCGAAATCAAACGGGGAGAGTGTGTTGGCGTCATCGGCCGAAACGGGGCCGGTAAGAGTACTCTACTAAAGTTGCTCAGCCGGATTACAGAGCCCACCGAAGGTGAAATCGGCCTAAAAGGAAGAGTGGGCAGCCTCCTGGAAGTTGGCACGGGGTTTCACCCCGAATTGACGGGACGGGAGAACATCTTTCTGAACGGCAGCGTGTTGGGAATGGGCCGACGAGAAATTCAAGCGAAGTTCGACGAAATCGTGGCATTTAGCGAAGTCGAGAAGTTTCTCGATACGCCGGTTAAGCGGTATTCGTCTGGAATGTATGTTCGTCTGGCGTTCTCCGTTGCAGCGCATTTAGAACCCGATATCTTGATTGTGGACGAAGTATTGGCGGTAGGTGATATGGCATTCCAGGCCCGTTGTTACGCTTTTTTCGCAAAGCTAGTGCAATCGGGTGTGAGTATCCTGCTTGTGACGCACAATTTATTGGCACTGAAAGATTATTGTCGCCGCGGCATCCTTTTGGTAGACGGACGGAAAGTGGATGACGGGCCGGTTCACTTTGTCCTACAGGCCTACAAAAAAATAATGGAAGCCCGTATTCCAGTGTCGAGGGATATTGGCGATGGCCGCATATATATCGAGGGTATTGAATTGAACGGGTTGCCAGCCGTAAATGGCGTTCCTTTGGACGCTGGTAAGCAGGCAGTATTCGTAATTTATATCGTTGTGGAATTACAAACTCTAGAAGTATATTGCAACCTGACATTAGCCACTCCAGACGGACAGCAGTTAATACATTTAAGAAATGACGTGACGGGCCCTCTCTACGATTTATCCGTTGGAAGGCACATTGTGTCGGTTACATTGGCCAATGTCCCTCTTGCAGCTGGGGTATACTCGGCTCAGGCCCGGATCGTAAGTCAGAACATAGCCACTCCGGTTCTTTACGATAGCGAGCCGTTCCTGATCGAAGTATCCAATAATAATCTACCCAGTTCTCTTGTCTGCCCATACCACTTCTTCCAGCACACCACCGTGGGTAAATGTGCATGAAGTGCAAAACCATCGATCTTATGTAAATGAAAATCCGTGTTTTAATTTGGTGCCCATATGTCAACCCCGGAGGGGGGGCCCGATTGCTTATTAGATTGATTGGAGGACTTTCGCGCAATCCAAACGTCGAACTCGTGCGGATTGCATGCTCGGTTGCCGGTTTCGAGCTTTTGGCTTCCCAAGTAACGCCTGTTTTGCCGGTAGAATTTTTTCGAATTTTTCCGACGAGACCAATCCGAACCATGACGGATTGGCTGAAGTCCGATTCCCTAGTATATGGAATCCGAGGCACTGGGCGTACTAAAAGGATCTTGTCTCGGGCGATCGGACTAAAGCCGGTATCATGGCTCGACGAGCAATTAAGGAACGCGAGCCGAGGTGTCGATGTCGTTTATGCTTTTTGGCCCCACTTGGCTGAGCCGGCCATACTAAATGATGTCCCTGTCGTCTGTACCTTCCAAGATACAATTTTGCTCCAGCATCTAGAACTGATCGACATGGCTGAATCGGAAGAAGAATGGCGGCGTTCCGCAGACTGGATATCCCAATCTGCGGCCGTGGTGGTGTCATCCGAATCGACCAAACGGACTCTCTTGGAATTGTTCGGTGACCGTGGTCCGGAACCCGTTGTTGTTCCGCACCGCATCCTTCCGGACGTCCCTGTCGTTAGCAATTTAAGTTCAAGGCCATCTATTTTGCCCGAAAAATACATCATCTACCCAGCTAATATCAGTCCGCATAAGAATCACCATACACTATTAACCGCCTGGGCGAGACTCGATGAGCGCGAGCGGATTCCACTCGTCTTCCTCGGATCTGGTACTGCTTGGGCGATGGCGAATCCTCGGCCGCCGTGGGCACTGCCTGCGGTGGGGCCAGGAGGGTGGCATGGGATTCGGCTTCCATCACTCATTCGGCGATTGGGACTGAAGGCGGGGAAAGATTTTCTGGCTTTGAACTACTTGCCCGATGCCGACGTCCTTCCAGCGATCGGCCATGCTTCTGCTCTGGTCATGCCCTCCTTTGCTGAAGGCGGAGGTAGCTATCCGGTAGAGGAGGCTCTCACTTTAGGTGTGCCAGTAATGTGCTCGGACATCCCAGTAATGCGTGAACATTTGGCCGAGCGATCTGCCCGAATCGCATGGTTTGACCCCTACTCACCCGAAGCCATTCAGCGTGCGTACCGTGAACTTATGGCTGACTACGATGGGTTCAAAGTGTCCGCAGTTGCCGGAATGTCTGACCCCCGTCCGACATGGGACGACGTGGCGGCCGGATATGTGAGAGTGTTCCAAAGTGTCGTCGAAGGAGCGAGGCATGCTTAAGGCCGACGACCAAAGTGTGACTTACCGTGAACTCGGGCCGGCAGACGAGAGTGCCCTGATAGAGTTCTTGGTCCGCAACAATGACCCGGCGACGACGCGGCACTTTAACCCATTTCCTATGACGGCCAAGGGAGCTGCCGCCGTCATTCGAACCATGCCTCTGGATCACTACTATGGGGGGATCCTGGCTGGTCAAATTGTCGCGATTGGCATGCTTAGAGGTTGGTCGGAGGGGTATTCTATTCCCAGCTTTGGGCTAATTGTCGATGCTCGAATTCGTGGACGGGGGATTGGTAGAGCCCTCACACGATTCACTCTTGACCGAGCTGCCGATTTCGGCGTCGATACGATTCGGCTATCTGTATACGCGAGTAACAAGCAGGCATTGGCCCTTTATCGTTCGCTGGAGTTCGAGGAGCAGTCTCGAGCGACGATTGGCGAGGGGGCTCAGTCTGACGAGAAAATCATCATGACGAAAAGCATAGCTGCGGTAAACCTTCCTGCCAATACTCCTCCGCGGGGGTTTATTCCGGTTGCCACCCCGGCACTAGTAGGGAAAGAACGGGAGTACGTGCTGGATTGCTTAGACTCGAATTGGATTTCGTCCAATGGTAAATACATCGGCCGGTTCGAGACGAGTTTCGCAGAGTTCTGCGGCGTACAGCATTCCCTTGCCTGTTGTAACGGTACGGTCGCTTTGCACCTTGCACTACTGGGCCTCGGGATTGGGCCAGGGGACGAGGTGCTTGTTCCCACATTAACCTACATAGCTAGTGCGAATGCGGTCACTTACTGCGGAGCCAAACCGGTATTCGTAGACAGTGAACCGGACACGTGGAATATCGAACCCGCTGCACTTGAGGCTGCTATCGGACCGCGAACCAAGGCAATTTTGGTAGTTCATTTGTATGGCCATCCGGCCAACATGGATCCGATTCTGGCCGTTGCCCGCAATCACGGCTTGGCCGTCGTCGAGGACGCAGCGGAAGCTCATGGGGCCGAGTACAAAGGGAAGCGAGTCGGCTCGCTCGGTGACGTTGCGACTTTCAGTTTCTATGGGAACAAAGTGATTACCACCGGCGAGGGAGGGATGGTGGCCACAAATGATCCGGCCCTTGCCGAAAGAATGCTGGTGCTGCGTGGACAAGGCCAGGATTTGAAACGTCGTTACTGGTTCCCTATTGTCGGATACAATTATCGTATGACGAATATTGAAGCTGCTATCGGTCTGGCACAGTTAGAAAAGATTGATTGGCACCTTAGTCGGCGGCGTCAGCATGCGAAACAGTACCAAGCGAGGCTCGGGAATCAACCCGGACTGGTCCTGTCTCCCGAACGACCATGGGCGCGGAATGCATACTGGATGAATTGCGCCGTCTTACCGACTGATTTGACGGTCACCCGGGATGAAGTGATGCAGCAATTACAATTGCGAGGAGTCGAAACCCGTCCGTTTTTCTATCCGATGCATGTACTCCCACCATACAAGCCCGCTGCTCAGAATGGCAAGTTTCCCGTGGCTGACAGGTTGGCCGCATGGGGCCTTAATTTGCCCTCATCTGCACTACTTACTGAAAACGAGATCGACTACGTTTGCGACTCCCTCTTGGAAATATTGAATGGCTCACGAACTTGATCAGTTGAGCTCAAGCTGCCACCATCTCTTCGAGAATATCGTGGAGCAGTGCATTTGGGCTAACTGCAATCTGATTCGTGATGGAGTGACAATGTGAAGGTCGGCATTTTCCATGAGCCTGCCGGCGGAATGGGCGGGGCCGAATTTGTAACAGCCGTAATGGCTGACGTGCTACGAAGTGAACACGATGTCGAGATTGTCCACCATCGCCCGGAATGGTCCATCGAGAAGTTAGAACTGTTCTTTGAACTCGACTTAACCGGGGTACGGTCGCGGTTCCTCCCGCTCCCTACGGGTAGCCCGCTCTACTCCGGACTCTACCTGCCAGCGGCCCGTCACTACTGGCGGGAGTGGGATGCCGACGTTAGCCGTCCATATGACTTGTTCATCGCTAATGTGCATGCTGTCCCACCGTTCTGTCATGCACCGCGCGGAGTACTTCACGTTTTGTTCCCCGGCTTTGCTCGGTCGCGAGCTTGGCCTTGGGGTGAGTCGTCACATTCGAGATTCTCTCGGCTGCTGGACCCGGTCCGTCGCCCAGTCTACGAAGCAGGATGGCGAGAACGTATGGGGACCTATCAGACCCGGCTTTCTATCTCACAATACGCGGCCCGTTGGACGGAAGAATACTGGGGAGTGAGAACCGAGGTACTGTATCCGCCGGTACTGGTCAATCCGGCAAATGGGCCGAAGGAAAACGTCATACTTTGTCTTGCTCGCTTCACCCCCGTGAAACAACAAGCCGAACTGCTAAAAATGTTCTTGGATTATATTTCGCCACAAGCCCCCCCTTGGGAGCTCGTTTTTGTCGGCGGTCTTTCCAATCGGCCGGAAGACCAGGCTTATTTTGCCGAACTACAAAGGGCGGGCGTCAGCCGGCCGGTGCGATTCGTGCCCAACGCAAGCCGTGAGCAGGTACGGTCCGAACTCGGACGTGCAAAGATATATTGGCATGCAATGGGGCTCAATGTGGACCCGGACTGCGAACCACATAAAATCGAGCATTTCGGGATCGCCCCAGTTGAGGCGATGGCGTCTGGATGTGTGCCGGTCGTGTTAGGCCAAGGAGGTCCGGCCGAAGTCGTACGGGACGGGGAATGCGGGTTTTCATGCCTGGACCTTAGCCAAATGGCCCAAATGATCCTCAGACTGACACGTGACGACACACTTCGGACGAAACTGGCCATTGCTGCTCGATGGAGGGCCGCCGACTTTTCCGTTGGCCGGTTCAAAGAACAGTTTCGTGCCTACCTGGACTGTCTCCTCGGCCCAGTGGCCGCGAGGACCGAATGAATTCACCCACTATCTCAGTACTCATGCCTGTGTATAACGCGGAGCGGTACATTGCCGAGGCGACGGAGAGCATTCTCGCGCAAACGTTCAATGACTTCGAGTTTCTGATTGTTGATGACGGGTCCACTGACGGGTCATTGGCTATCCTCCAGAAGTACGCTGCTATGGATTCTCGCATCAGTCTTTTTAGCCGCCAGAATCAAGGTATTTTCCGTACTCGCAATGAGGCTCTGAGGCTAGCACGTGGCGAATTCATTGCGATAATGGATTCGGACGATATCTGCTTGCCACAGCGGTTGGAAATACAGCTCAACTACCTTCGCAATGATTCTAGATGTGTAGCTGTGGGTTGCCGTGTGGAACTCATCGATCCGGACGGGGATTTAATAGGGAGATGGGATTTGCCACTCGATCACCGTGCGATAGATGATGCCAACTTGATTGGGTATCAGTCGATCGTACACCCATCACTATTCGCGCGTCGGGAACTCGTGTTGACGGCCGGAGGGTACAGACAGGATTTGAGTGAAGATCTCGACCTAATGCTCAGGTTGGCCGAGATCGGGCGATTGGCCAACGTTCCCGATATTCTTTTGCGGTATCGTCGCCACAGTGGATCGGTTACTCACTCATTCCCTGGTCCGCTCTTGAAGGGCTCCTTCCGATCAATAAGTGATGCGTGGCTGCGGCGTGGGTTGGGGGAGCCTCCTTCTTTACCTGCGGCCGATCGAACGGTTCCGTCGGTCTCTTTCGATCATCAAAACTGGGCTTGGATGGCGTTAGGGATTGGGAACGTGGCCACTGCTCGTAAGCACGCCCGACGGGCATTACGGTTGAAACCGTTCTCATTTTCCTCTTGGCGGGTGGCCTATTGTGCCGTTCGAGGCTATTGAAGTTGGCATTGAGGCTCCTAATCCGATGCGGTTAACGTTCATTTGCCCACCATTTGACCTTAGCGGCGGTCAGCGGGTTATTGCTACCTACGCCGACCGGCTACGGCGACGGGGACATTACGTTGTTGTTGTTTCGCCTCCACACCAACGGCCCACCACACAGCAGATTGTCTACTCTCTACTCCGAGAACGACGTTGGCCGGTATTGCCTGGTTCGTCCCATTTCGACTGGGCCGAAACCGAAAGACATATTCTTGACCGCTACAGACCTGTCGTCGACGCCGATGTGCCCGACGCCGATGTCGTAATCGCAACTTGGTGGGAAACCGCAGAATGGGTCATGGCCCTGTCGCCGTCGAAAGGGGCAAAGGTCTACTTTCTCCAACACCATGAGGTATTTGAATACCTTCCGGTGAAACGCGTTGAGGCGACTTGGCGTTTTCCGATGCAGAAAATCACAGTGGCTCAGTGGCTGGCAGACCTCGCCCGAGAGCAGTATGGAGATCCAAAGGCACAAGTCGTTCCCAATGCCGTGGATCAAAGACTTTTTCACGCCAAGCCGCGGGGTAAAAATTCTGTTCCCACCGTGGGCTTCATGTATTCGTCGGCCCGGTTCAAAGGTAGTGACATCAGTTTGGAGGCTTTCCGGCTTGCTTCGAAACAACTTCCCGATTTACGGTTAGTCTCATTCGGACTCGATAAGTACAATTCCCGCCTGCCGTTACCATCCGGCATTCGGTATTATTCAAATCCATTACAGAACCAAATTCGGGACATTTACCAAAGTTGTGACGCTTGGTTGTTTGGAAGCCGCTCGGAGGGATTCGGCTTGCCAATTCTGGAGGCGATGGCCTGTCGCACACCGGTGATCGGCACGCCGGCAGGTGCATCGCCCGAGTTGCTTGCCGGCGGGGGTGGAGTTTTAGTCCGGCCCGAAGATCCGGCAGACATGGCCGCCGGTATCGTGCGACTGTGCAATTTATCTGCGATAGAATGGCGAACCCTGTCCGACGTCGCTTATAATACCGCCATGAAATACAATTGGGATGATGCCACTGCCCTGTTTGAAAAAGCATTGATGGTGGCTATTTGCAATCGATGAGCTATTAACAGGATACAATGAGTCCCGAATTTGCTCCCTACATCATAGTTCTGTGGCTTCTGGCCATGTTGGCGGTGTTTCCCTCTCTGACACCGCATAGGGCGATTTTGATAATTGTTTTTTCTGGCACTCTTTTCCTGCCGGAAGCGGTCAGCCATGCCATCGAGCTCGGACCGATTAAATTGGGCAAGCTTCAAGCGATAAGTTATGCTTGCCTGAGTGCAACGTTGCTTTATCACTACCATGGGTTTCAAGGGTTTAAGCCACAACGTTCCGATTGGGCCATGTTGATTTGGTGTGTTTGGCCATTCCCATCTGCTATGATGAACGACCCGCCACCGGACGGCAGTTCGCAAATTCGAGACGCGTTGGCTCAGACGCTAGCGCAGTCCGTTGTTTGGGGCGTGCCTTATCTGATGGGTCGACTGTATTTTAATCGTCGTGAAACAATACTCGATTTGGCGTTTTGGACGGTAGTAGCAGCCGCCGTATACGCCCCGTTTTGTCTGTGGGAAGTGCGAATGAGCCCTCAATTGCACTCGATGGTGTACGGGTTCCAACAACACTCGTTCGGCCAGACCATCCGTTACGGAGGCTTCCGGCCGATAGTCTTCATGCAACACGGACTGGCCGTTGGCATGTTCATGGTTGCCGGGGCGCTGCTCGCCGTCTGGCTCCGCCGGCCGGCGGTTCTGCGCGCCTACCTCTTGTTGTTGGTGCCGGTGGCAGTGTTGGTGAAATCGACCGGGGCAATCGCTCTTGGGCTAATCGGCGGATTTGTGCTGTGGCTTTCGAAGGCGACGGCGTTGCGTTGTTGGCTCTTACTGCTGGTCGGCATCCCGATTGCTTACACCGCTTCACGAACTACGGGCTTATGGACTGGAGCGGATTTGGTTGAAATCACAGCAGCCAATGTTGAGGAAGATCGTGCCCAATCGCTTGAATTTCGACTGAATAACGAGAACATGCTTATCCGAAAGGCACTCGAACGATCCTTGTTTGGCTGGGGTGGATGGGGTCGAAATCGGGTTATTGACATTGACGGAAAAGACATTTCCACTACCGATGGGCTGTGGATCATTGTCATGGGAGATCGCGGGGCGATCGGTCTGGTAGCTCTCGGGGTCGCGTTACTTTTGCCGGTCGTGCGATTCGGGATGAGGTCTACACCCAATCTGTGGCACACATCAGAACTGGCGCCGGCCTTGGGATGTGCGGTGATTGTGGTGCTTTGGGTGATTGACTGTCTTTTTAACGCGATGCTCAACCCGTTGTATGTTCTCATGGCCGGCGCGCTAGCCGGTTGGGAGCCGAATTCAGCCGGCGGGCCTGCCGCGGACATAGTCCACGAGATCGATGGCGATCATGCGGGTCAGGAACAGAGCATTTCGGGTGTACCGGCCGGTCAGTCGGAGTGGCTCCCGCGAGATGCGGTGCAACCACTCCAGCCCGACCCGCTGCATCCATCGCGGGGCCCGGCGGACTCGGCCGGCGACAAAGTCGAGTGACGCTCCGAGGTTCACACAGACGGGTACTTCAACCCGTCGACGATTTCTGTAGCACCAAATGTCCCCCTTTGGCTGACTAATCGCGACGAACAAAATGTGGGGTCGGGCGGCCCGGATTCGATCGACCAACTCTTTCTCCTCCTGCGGATTTAGCGGCCGGAATGGAGGTGATTCGATACCGACTATTTGTAGGTCGGGGAACTTGGCAGTCAGTCGCTCGGCGGCCACTTCCCCAACTCCTGGCAGACCACCTAAAAAGAACACGCGATACCCCTTTTGGGCGGCGTGCTCGCAAAGTGCAGGTAGCAAGTCGGAACCGGCCACCCGCTCGGGTAATCGGCAGCCCTTCAACCGGGCAGCCCAGACGATTGGCATCCCATCGGCCAAGACGAAAGCCGCACCGTCCATCGCGGCTTTCATCTCAGGATCACCGTCGGCCAGCATCAGCGTATGAAGGTTAGCAGTAATGAACTGACTCGGAACCCCTGCCTGAATCAAGCGGTCAATCTCGTGTACCGTCTGGGAAAGTGTCCAACGAGCAAAATGAGTACGCCAGATCACTACATCGTCGATTGGTGACATGAGGCTGCGTGTCGTCACTCGGAACTCGCTGGGTCGAAAAGGAGTATACTTTATGGGGTCGGTAATTGTATTTTGGCGGGAACTCCGACTGCGGTGGCTCGGATCGGTACGTCACACAACACAACCGCGTACGCCCCAATCTTAGCATGGTCTCGGATCGCTATGCCTCCTAGAAGTTTGGCGCCAGCTCATATGTCCACATGGCCCCCGACGGTCGTCACTCCCGGGATAGGGCTGCCAGACCCAAAAGTGACTTGTTGGAAAATAAGACAATTCGAGACAATCGCCACGACCGGGTTGAAGACAATGCCGTTGGGGTGGGGGAGCAGCGCTCCGCCACCGAGCCTGAAATTGAGTCTAATATCTGCCCCCGGTGACTGTGCTCCAAAATCGGTATTGAATCACTCACCATGACCGCAAAGGTATCGCCCATCGACCGGCCGATCTGCAACGCTGATAGGCGCAGTTGGCCCGGAGAAGCCTGCGACCCGGAGCCCAAATAACTGGTGGCATCGCTCTCGTTCTCAATCCGGCGTGACGGCCGAAACCGGGGGGCGATTCATTTCACCACTCCGTCGGTTGGGGTGATGATATTAAGTAGTCGTTGGGCCAGCATCAGGCAGTCGAACTGGTGGACAGCTCTTTCCCGGGCTGCCCGGCCCAGACGCTGGCGTAGCCCGACATCGATGGTCAGGCGTATCAGTGCGGCTGTCAATTTGGGCACGTCTGCCATCGGAACCAACAATCCCTCCTCCTCGGTAGTGATCATGTCCGGTACGCCACCGATGATGGAGCAGATAACCGGCAGCCCGCTCGCCATTGCCTCCATAACCGATACCGGGGCAGCCTCACCCAGCCCGACACTCGCCAAGACGAAGGCGTCGGCCCGAGCTAACAGATCGCGAACCTCACCTTCGCCGAGGGAACCGAGTAATATGACCCGGTCAGTCAGACCGAGCCTGGTGATCTCGGCCTCGATTTCGCACCGGGCCTCGCCGCCGCCGGCTATTGAATATCGGATGTCGTACCCTTTGTCTGCCACTGCCCGCACCGCTTCTAAGATGTATCGGTGACCCTTGGTCCAGCTGAGTCGCGCAACCGTAATGATGTGCAGGCGACCAGACTCTCCTTTCCTATCTACATTCGCTTGGTGTGCTTCCACGTCAACTCCCATCCACACGGTGTGAACTTTGTTCGGAGTCAGGCCGACAGTGGTTAGCACTTGGTCTCGAAGGGGCCGGGTGACGCAAAAGACGGCCGCAGCGTCTGCCATTTTGCTCCGGTGGTCAACGCCATATACGGGCAGGTCGCCGTGTAAAGTAAGGCTATAGTCCGGGCCGCCGAGGATGCGGCTAAGGGCTGCCAGGTTAGCAGCGTCGGCACACGAGTGAACGTGTACGTGGTGGTAGCCCTCCCGGCAGGCGTGGCGGGCTAGCTCAGCTGCACACGGGATGAGGCCCAAGTATCGAACCTTAGCCCGCCAGGTCGATTCCTTCAACCTGGACAGATAGCTGACTGCCTTAATCGTTCGAATCGGGTGGGCGACAAGATGTGCCAACGACCCGAGGCCGGGTGGAAACAGATAGTGTGTTTCCTGTCGAGCCATAACCGCGAAAGCATGCTTGCAGGCGTCCAAAGGCGGGCGGCGAGTGGACAAGAGGTGAACGGTGCAACCGTAATCACGCAAGGCTTGAATCTCTCGCCAGAAAAAGATGTGGGTCTGTGTCGGGAACTC
>Ga0206941_10235_pt1 | contig 14977 bp, 14 predicted proteins | sample Alteio_BWOrgHeat_9_FD_153251 | JGI IMG/M metagenome (GOLD analysis project Ga0206941, IMG submission 153251) | Enriched cells from forest soil in Barre Woods Harvard Forest LTER site, Petersham, Massachusetts, United States -... | ecosystem: Environmental > Terrestrial > Soil > Temperate forest >...
GCAGGCAACGGTAAATTTGCAAATAGCCAAACCTGTGGGCGTCACCCGCATCTCCGGATCGCGCGTGAGGTTCCCCATCAGGATGACTTTGTTAAACGAGGCCATTTAGGCGTCCTGTACAATCACGCGGTTGATGTTCGGGTCGAGGCGGACTTTTTCGCGCAGCGCGGCGGGCGCCGTACCGGGTCCGGAAAAGGTGAACGTGACAAAGACGCCAGCGGTGTAGCTGCGGCTGGGCGGGCGCGCAAAATCACGCTGGCCGTGGTTTTCGACCTTCGTGATGTCGCCTTGGACGGCGATGATGGTGTCGCGCAGTTTGGCTACGAGCGTGTCCACCGGTTCGGTGTAACCCCGGGTATCGAGCAGGAAAGTGGCCGTGTAAGTGCGTTTGGTGGGAGCAGTCATCCGTGTGAGGGTGAAGTGGTTGGTTTGGTGGAAAGTTTGGGAGAAAGGGATCGTTGGTTGAGACGGTTCATCGCTGCATCCGGGCCATCGGTGATGAGGAGGCGTACGCCGCTCAGAAAATCCGGCAGGCGCGTAGCCAGCTCGGCTTCTTCATCGGGCGAAAGACGGCTCAGAACGTGGTCCTTCAGGTCCATTTCCGGATGGCTCTTGCTGCCAATGCCCAGCTTGACCCGGACAAAGTTCGTGCCGACGTGCGCCAGCAGGCTGGCGATGCCGTTATGGCCTCCAGCACTGCCGCGGACGGTGATTTTAATCCGGCCGATGGGCAGCGTGATGTCGTCGTAGAGGGCCGCGAGGGCGTCGGCCGGTAACTTGTGAAAGTGCAGGAACGGCCCGAGGGCCATGCCACTGTCGTTCATGAAAGTCTGCGGTTTGACCAGCCAGACCGCGCGACCAGCGATTTCAGCGCGGGCCACATCAGCCTGGAAGCGCGCTTCGGGCCGCCAAGTAGCCTTGGCTTCACGGGCGAGCGATTCCACCAGCCAAAAACCGAGGTTATGGCGAGTGTGGGCATACTCCGCGCCTGGATTGCCCAGGCCGGCGATGACGGAAACGGACATGTCTCAAAGAACAATACTGCGCGCCGCGCGCTGCGGTGTCCAACCGCAACAGGCGCGTGGAAAAGGTTATTTTTTGGCGGGTTTGGCGGCGGGAGCAGCACCCTTCGCACCGGCGGCGGGAGCGACGCCTTTGGCTCCGGCGGCGGCAGGAGCGCCCTTCGCGCCAGCGGCAGGAGCGGCACCTTTGGCACCAGCAGCGGGGGCAGCGCCCTTCGCACCAGGAGCGGCTTTGGCGTCGCCCGGTTTGGCAGCGGCATCGCCCTCGGCGGGTGCAGCACCCTCGGCGCCAGCGACGGCGGCTTCGCCCTCGGCGGGCACGGCGTCGGCGGCCACGGGTTCTTCCTCGACCTTCGGAACCACGCAGGCAAGGACGACTTCGTCAGCGTCCTCAGCGTAGGTCACGCCCGGAATGGGTTTCAAATCGCGCACGTGCATGGACTTGCCGGCGTGCAGCTCGGTCACGTCCACCATGATGATGTCCGGCATGTCTTTGGGCAGGCACTTGACGTAGAGATCGTGGCGGCTGATTTCCACGACGCCACCCTCAAGTTTGACGCCCACGGACTCGCCGAAAATACGCACCGGAATGGCCGCGCGCATCGGCTCATTGGCGGAAACTTCGCGCAGGTCCACGTGCACAAAACGGTCGGTGCGCGCGTCGCGCTGGACTTCCTGCAAAAGGGACAAAGTGGCCACGCCTTTTTCGTCGGAAATCTCGACGAGGGCGGAGGTGCCGGCCACGGCGCGCATGAGGAGGCGGAAATCCGGTTCCCGCAGCGTCAAATGGCGCACGCCGGACTTGCCGTAAATGACGGCAGGAATCTGGGCGCTCGCGCGCAACGAACGGGCCGGCCCGCGGCCGGTCTTTTCGCGGGGATGGACGGGAAGTTTAAGGAGTTTCATGACGGTGGCGGAGCGGGCAAAAACATGCCCAGACCCCGGCTTGGAAATGAGGGAAAAAGGGCAACAGTAGCGGGCAGCCAATGAAAGGCAAGAGGGAAAAGGCGGGGGAATAGCAGAGTAAACATTGCGCCTATAGCCGCCCCGCAACCCCCCGTTTTCAGGCAACACCAACGCGTTACGTCTGCCGTTCATCCTTGGCCCACAGTAACCTTAAGCTATTCAAGCACACCACGACGGTGGAGCCTTCGTGGGCGATAACGCCGAGTGTGATCGGTACGACGCCAAAGAGCGACGCGCTGACCATCACCACGATGGTGCCAAGCGACACAATCAGATTCTGGTGAATAATCTGCCGGGTGCGGCGACTCAAATGGTAGGCATCGAGGAACAGTTCAATGCGATCGCCCATGAGGACGACTTCCGACTGCTCAAGCGCGGCGTCACTCCCGCGCGCGCCCATGCCGACTGACACATCTGCTGCGGCCAGACACGGAGCGTCATTCACGCCATCGCCGACCATCGCGACGGTGTGGCCTTTCATCTTAAATTCGCGCAATACCTTGACCTTGTCGTCCGGCTTTAGTCCCGCACGGACTTCGGCGAGGCCGATCTTTTTGCCGACCGCCTCGGCGGTTTCACGCCGGTCGCCGGTGAGCATGATGGTGTAAACGCCCTCGGCCTTCAGCGCCGCGAGCACCGGGGCGGATTGCGTGCGAATCTGGTCGCGCAGCAGGAGCCGCCCAATCAAATCTTCCGACACGAGCCAGACCTCTGCCAAATCCGGTGACGTCAGCGGCAGCGCCTTCGCCCATTCGGCGAGCGAGCCTTGCTCGATGAGTTCGCGCCGGCCCAGCAGGCAACGCGCGTTGCCGACTTCGCCCTGCACGCCGCGGCCTGTCAGCGCGCGAAATTTTTCGACTGCGCGTGGTTGCAGGCCGTTATCGAGACCGTAGCGCACAATGGCGCGGGCGATGGGATGGTTCGCCTCCTTTTCCAGTGCGAGCGCGTACGCGGCCACGTCGTTCTCGCGACCTGCGGGAAAACTTTCGACGCTCTCGACGACGAGTTCGCCAGTGGTGAGCGTGCCGGTCTTGTCGAGGGCGACGACATCCACCCCGGCGAGTTTTTCAAGCGCCGCACCGCCACGAAAGAGCACGCCGCGCCGCGCACCCCACGCGATGGCGGCGAGAATGGCCGAGGGAATCGAAAGCACGAGCGCACACGGGCTGGCAACGACGAGCAGCGTCATTGCGCGGTAAAATGCCGAAAACTCGCCGGCAGGCGCGTGAAACGCCGGCACATGCAACACGAACCTGGAAAAGAAAAAGAACAGCGCTGACGCGCCCATGATGCCCAAGGCGTAGGGCGTGCCGAACTTGTCAGTCAGCCGCTGGCTCGGGGCCTTGAGGTGCTGCGCTTCGGAGATGAGTCGGATGATTTTTTGCAGCGAGCTTTCCGAAGCAGCGGCCGTTGCGCGCACGCGCACCGCACCCCACAAATTGATGGTGCCGGAATAAACCGGGTCACCGGGACGTTTCTCGACCGGCGTGGATTCGCCGGTGAGGTTCGATTCGTCGGTCGCGGTTTTGCCGGTGAGGATTTCGCCATCCACAGGGAATGCGTCGCCCTCGCGCAAAAGCAGAATGTCGCCGGGTCGCACATTTTCGACAGGCACGGTTTCTTCGCTGCCATTGGGCGTTTCACGGCGCGCGGTGTGCGGAGCGGCCTTGAAGAGCGCGTCAATCGCGCGGCGGGTGCGATGCAGTGCAAAGTCCTCCAACGCCGCTGAAGTGGAAAATAAAAACAGCAGCAGCGCGCCTTCGCCATAAGCGCCGATAGCGCTCGCGCCGACCGCGACAGCGAGCATCAGGAAATGGATGTCCACTTTCCAATGACGCAGGCCTTCGATGGTGTCTTCGAGCGGATGCCAGCCGCCTGCGACCATCGCGGCAATAAAGAGGACGCGCGGCAGCCAGCCCAGGCTCGGCAAGAAGTTTTGCACGACGTAGCCCGCCAGCATCAGGACGAAGCAGGCCGCCGCCAACGACGCCAGAAACTGCCAGTCTTCGCCAGTGTCGTGTGAATGCGTATGCTCCGGTTCAGGCCAGGGGATTTCCCGCCACTGGCGAAAATGTGCGGCTGTCGTGCACGGAATGCCCTTTTCCAAAACTGTCCTCCCCGCATCTTGACTCATCTTCATTCCTGCGGGCATATGCCGGTCGCTGTCCGAGGGCGCGGCGGTCTCCAAGGTGCGCAAAATCTCTGCGAGGCGCACGCGCAGGCGCTCTTCGTCCACCGGCCCCAGCGTGGCCACGGCGATGCGGCGCCTGCCCGGTTCGAACCGGAGCGCTTCGACGTTTTCCTGCGCGTTGAGAAACTCGGCCAGGCCCAGAACCCAGGAGTCGTCCAACGAAGCTGATGACAGTACAGGCACAGTGATGGAATGAAAAAGGAACCTGTTATTTAGAATGGTTCTAAAAAAAGGTCAAGCCCGGAGGTGTCCCCGAAGCGCTGTCGATTCCACCCCTAACGGGCGTAAAAAGCGACTGTCGGCGCAAGCGCACCGAAAAGGTGCGCCTTTACTTTCCGCAGAAGAAAGTTTATAAATATAAAGTTCGCCCATTTGCCTGCCCATATTCGGTCCGGAAGACAAATTTTCGGGCTTCTTTAGGTTTTCCCCCACCCTCCCCGTTCATGGCTGACACACCGTCCTCACACTTCCAGGCCTACGGGCAATCGGATTGCGGTTTGATGCGCGAACGCAATGAGGACGCCTTTTTGACTCTGCCCAAGCACGCTTTCTTTGCGGTCGCCGACGGCTTGGGCGGTCTGCCCGAAGGCTCGCTGGCCAGCTCCCTCGCGGTCGATTGCCTGCAAAAATGGTTTCAGGCGCCGGGACGCAACGGCAAACTGGATTTGAAGGCTCTCTTTAACCTGGCCAACAATCGCGTGCATGACGAAGGCCGCGTCGTCAGCTCGGAAGTGGGCATTGGCACGACACTGACGGCTTTCAAATTAAACCGCACACAAATCGAGGTGGCCCACGTCGGCGACAGTGGCCTCTATCTGTTTCGTTCCGGCCAGCCCCCGCGCCAACTGACCACGGACCACACCATGGCCGAGGAAATGCGCGCGCGCCTACGCCCCGGCGACAACATATACATTCCAGATTATTACACGCACACGCTCACGCGGTGCATCGGCCAGGCCGGGGAAATCGAAGTGGATATTTTCACCGCGCCCGTGCGCAACGGCGACCGCCTCCTGCTTTATACCGACGGCCTGACCAAGGTCATGACCAACGACGAAGTGGACAGTGAAATCTGGATGGACAACAGCCCGGAGCGTCTGGTGCAGCGCCTCATCAAAATTGCCAATGACCGTGGTGGACCCGATAACATCACCTGCATCGCAGTGTTTCTGTAAAATTAACGATGCGTTCCGAACACTTTCGTGCGCGCGTGGCCGCGCAACCGGATAACCTGCTCTTTCGTTTCAGCCTCGGTCAGGCGTTGTTCCAAGAAGGCCAATCGGCAGATGCGGTTGAGCACCTCACGCTGTGCGCCGCCGGCCGCGCTGACTGGCTGATACCGCGCCTGATGCTCGGGCAAGCCTGCCTGCAACTCAACCAGTGTGCCGAGGCGCGCCGCTGGCTCGAAGAAGCCCTCACGCTCGCGGTCGCCCAGCATCACGACGATCCCGCTGCCGAATGCCGCGAATTGCTGGCAGAAATCGCGTCAAAACCTTGAAGCTACGGACAATTAATTTTGGCGCAGTGGTAACAGATCTAGAAATTAACTTAAGCAGAGAGGAGTAGCTCTCCGTTACTCCACTCATCAATCAGGACATCTCTCATGAACATTCGATTCACCAAATCGTTGCGAATCATCATCCTCGTGTTGGTTCTCTTTTCAACCGCAGCCTTTGCCGGCAGCATGATTGTCCATTCGACGCTCACCCCGCATCCTACCTGGCACGCCTACGGGAACGTGGCCATTGGCACGACTGCGCGCAAGGCGGACGTCGCCAGCGCCATCCAGCAAGTTTGTAACAACGAAGGCCACTGGGTGCAAAACGCCGACGGCTCAAAAACCAACCCTTCGTATATGGGCAAAAGTAATTTTGTCAGCACCAACAATCAGATGATTTTATCTCGCGATATCGTAAAATTTGACGACACCACTGGTCACACCGTCCAATTTGAAATCGTTGACAAAGCCGGTGACGAGAAATTGGTGTTTATTGAATACAACGGTCAGGGCGGTTCGCTGATATTTCTCAATAAACTCGCCCAAGCATTGAAAGACGAAGGCGTCACTTACGAGAAATCTTAATCGATCGAACGAATCCGGCTTTCGCGCGATGGATCATAATTTCGCCTTAAGGCGAATGCCGACGGGGCAATGGTCTGAGCCGGTGACCTCGGGCCAGATAAACGATTCACGCACCTGCTTGCTGAATGATTCGGAGACTAGAAAATAATCAATGCGCCACCCAATGTTGCGCTCGCGGGCATTGGCGCGATACGTCCACCAGGAATAATGCCCCGGCTCGTCCGGGTGCTGCCGCCGGAACACATCCGCAAACCCCGCGCCGAGCAGTTCCGTAAATCCCGTGCGCTCTTCGTCGGTGAACCCTGCGTTGCGGCGGTTGGAGGCCGGGTTGGCCAAGTCGATCGGTTCATGGGCGACATTGAAATCGCCGCAGACCACCACGGGCTTTTTGCGGGCGAGGCCGGACAGAAATTTACGTAGCGCTGGATCCCATTCCTTTTGGCGGTAGGCCAGCCGGGTCAATTCGCGCTGCGAATTGGGGACGTAAACATTGATCATCCAAAAATCAGCAAACTCGGCGGCGAGTAGACGGCCTTCGGTTGGATGCGGCGGCAGTCCCGGCACGTCGCGCAATACGCGTTGCGGCTTTTCGTGCGACAAAATGGCCGTGCCGGAATAACCGGGCTTAAGCGCGTGATGCCAAAGCTGGTGCGGATACGGCAGCGCCAGCGCGGGCACGTGCTCAGCGCCGAGTTTAATTTCTTGCAGACACAAAACATCCGGCACGCGCTGATCGATAAACTCCAGCAAGCCCTTGCCCAAAACGGAACGCAGTCCGTTGACGTTCCAGGAAACCAGTGTGCGCATGCAGGCAACCTACACGCGAAGCGGGCGTGTTTTCAAGAGCCGACGCGTGCGCTGAAAAGCTTGGGCGGGATCGGGCAATGTCTCCAGCGGCCCATAGCGCAGCGCGAGCAAATCGAGGCGGGCCTGCTCCCACACAGCGCGTTCGGTTAAGGGCAATTTAGGCGCGACGGCCTGCCATACCGGCAGAAAACGCACGAGCCAGCGCCCGGCGTCACGGCGTACCGGAGCAAGATGGCTCAGCCGGCCAAGCAGACCGCGCCCGCTGGCACGCAACCACCAGTTGTGCAGCCGCAATCGAAAGCGCAGCGCAAACGCCAGCAGTAGCGCGAAAAATCCAAACACTTCCAGCCGCCAGGGCGACAAGGGGACAATGATGGCGTTGTAAAGATTGTCCCCGAGGGCGGCAAACCATTGGCGTATCCCCGTCGCCAGCTCGCTGCCATATTGCCCAACCTTGTCGGCAAATTCCTGCTGATCCGTCTGGTCGAAGTTGATGACGCGGCGATACCACAACATGCGCAAACTGTCCATGCGTGCGCTCCAACCTTCCTCGGTTTTCACCGAGGATGTTAGGCCACCCAGTAGCCCGGCCAGGCTCGTATCGCCGCCCGGCGTGGGATCGTAACGCACCCAGCGATCCCGGCCATCGAACACTTCGGCCCAAGCGTGGGCGTCGCTCTGACGAACGAAATAATAATTCTCAATAGAGTTGTACGTGGCCCCACGGTAGCCGGCCGCAATGCGTGTCGGGTAGCCAGCCGCGCGCATGAGCAGCGTAAAAGAGCCGGCAAAATGCTCGCACCAACCCGAACTTTGTTTGGTCTGCATCCACTCGACCAGGATATCGCGCCCTTCAGGTACCTTCGGCAGGTTGACGGATGTCGATGCGGGGTGCTGCGACTGCAATATGCTTGTCGCGCGTTTGGCGAATTCGTCCAGTGGCATGTCGTCGCGGCCCGCTCGAATGTCACTCACCATCTTGTCCAAAAAAGCACGGTCTTCAGGGTTAGTTGGCAAGCCGAGATAAGTCCGTGGATAGACAATAGAAATGCGTTTCTTTTTGGCGGCGATGTCTTTGGCGACTTCGGTATCCACCTCCGTCCGCGAAATGGGCGCCTTCAAATCGATGTCCGCCGCCGGGATGGTGTTGCCCATGTCCATGTCCTCGATTTCGTAACCAATGACGTTGGGCGAAGCCTGGTCCGTGCGATAGATGTGCACGCTCTCCTCGGGGTGGAACGCCTGCGGGCTGCTGAACGTCAAGGCATTGAAGGTGCCGAGGATGGGCAGGTATTCGCTGACGTTGCCTTCGAGATAGTATTTCCACTTGCCCAAAGTTCGCTCGCCGCCGGCGGTCTGCCGCGTTTTCCCGGGCATATAGCGTGCGGATTTTTCATAAGTGGATGGCAGAAGGACGTTCGAAGTGCGGAAGGCATTGTTCTCGTATTTGTCGAAGACGATCATACGCCAATACGGCAAATCGGCCTTGTTGCGAAAATCCACCCCCGGCGGAACGTCCACGCGCAAGGCAATCGTATCGTCGGAGGTCAGTTCCTTGCTTTCCTTATATTCGATGTTTTCTTGAAAGCCGGACACGCCCTTGAGACGGGGGAAACTGAAGGCCTGCTCGATGCGGTAGCGCGGCATCGCCACGAAAATAATCGTGCTCAAGACGACCAACGCAGCAAACAACCCGCCCGCGAGAAACAACTGGCGTAAATCGAGGGCATCGCGCAGCCGGCGCAAATAACGCGGCCAGTGGAAATGCCGCCAGTCTGCACTGGTCAAGGCCCGGCCTGCGTCGCGGTCGAGCAGGTTCATCACAAACAGTAATGCCATGGTCACAACCGCGAAGAGCAAAATTTGCAGACCGAACAAAATTGAAAGCGTGAGCACACCCGACAGCACGATGATGAACAGGCACAGCAGGATAAGCTGCCAATCCTCACGGCGGCGGCGGTATTGCAGGGCGCGATAAAGCGTTAACAGCGACACCATCAAGACGAGCGCCGAGAGCAAATCGAAGCGGCTGGTCATCAGTTCATACAGAACATACATCGCGCCCACGGGAAGGATGGCCCAACGCACCCAGCGCGGCAACCACCCGGGCCACGTCGGAAACACCAGCGCGGAAAATACCACTGCCGTGATGAAGATGGCCGCAGTGTAGCTCCCGACTTCCAGTCCGAACAGCGTCCAGTAGGCCAGGAGCACAAGCCCCAAGCCAAGCAGCCAGCGAAGCTGGTGCAGTTCGTCGCGGCTAAGCCGCGCCCGCAGATTCGTCGCCGAGGAAGACATGGACTTGGTGCCGGGGACCCGGATGGAAAGTGATGACGTCGCTGCCGCGGGGCGTGGTCACAGCGGAATGTTCCGCCGGTTCGAGGCGCGCGAGTTGATTGAGAAATGAATGCAAATCCGCGAGCCGCTTTATGGGCTGCACCGGCGCGCCTTGGACCGATACGGCCCGCAATCGACCCGCCGTGAAAAGGTCTTCCGCCAGGCTGGCAGCCAAACTACACAGGGATTCGAACTGCGCCGGGTCTGGCCAACGGCCGCGTGCGGCATCCACCACTACTATATAACCTGCGTGCTGTTCCTCACCCGTCTGGCGCACCACTAACTCACGCAAACGCGCGCTCGCCTTCCAATGCACGAGCCGTGGCGCATCACCGATGCGATAGGGCCGCAAGCCGAGCAAGTCGGCGCCCGGGCCCGCGCGGCGCTGCACGTCGCCCGGCTGGCGGGCCTGGCGAATATGCGGAGGCCGAAATTCATAAGGTACGCGCGCCGGCCACACCCATATTTCCTGGCTCACGCTGCCACCGGCACTTTTGCGTAGAAAGCCGAAGGGGAATTGCGATTCCGCCGAAGTTATCTCCACGATTTCCTTGCCGCGCTCACGTGGCTGGAAAATCCATTCCACCGATGTCGCGCCGCCGGCGTCAAGTCGGTCGGGCAAAGGCATGGGCTGGACATCGCCCAAGCGGCGGGCGCGTCCATGGAAAAGCAGACTGTAGGTTGGCGTGATTTTTTTGGAATTCGTCAGCTCCAGCCGGGCCGGCGCCGGCTCGCCCGCGCGCCAATGCACCGGCAACACCAAACGCCAGCGCACGCCACGAAAATTAAACCACGAAAGCAGGCCGCTCAGCACCAGGCTCGACAACAGCAGCGACAGCGCCATGAACAACACGTTATTGGCGTTGTTATACGCCGCCAGGCCGATACCTAGGGAAACGAGCATCAGTATTATACCCGCGCGCGTGGGCAAGGTGCGCTGGGTGTCCGGCGGCAGAACCAGATGCCACAATACTCGCCACCAGCCGGCCGCCCGGCTGCGTCGGCCGGAAAACGCTGCCAAGTCCAACCATTCGCCTGGTCTGGGCACGGCGGCGGACGCCGGGATGATTGTCGCAGGCGCGCTCATCGTCGGAATCCGGCTCACACCGGCGAGGGAATGCGGTCGATAATCTGCGTCAGTAATCCTTCGACAAGGCGGCGCTCTTCCAGTGAATCCGCGGCGGCACTGCGCAGACCCAGGCGGTGCACGCAGACCGGTTTTATCACTTGCATTACATCCGAGGGGATGACAAAGGCGCGCCCGTCGTACAACGCGGCGGCCTGGGCGGCTAATTTCAACGCGAGTGAACCGCGCGTGGAAATGCCGGCCTGAAATTCCGCCTCGGTGCGCGTGGCCGCAACGATTTTCAAAATGTATTCCAGTACTGATTCTTCCACATACACGTGCGGCGTGTGCTGCTGGATCTCAAGAATTTCGGCGCGCGTGGCCACCAGCTCCAAGTCGAGCATATCGTACGAACGCCGCGTCGCGGCCGATTGCAGGATGGCCAGTTCGTCGGCAAATGCCGGATAGCCCATCTGCAGGCGCATGAAAAAGCGGTCCATTTGACTTTCGGGCAGCGGGAACGTGCCTTCGTAATCCACCGGGTTCTGTGTCGCAAAAACCATGAACGGCTGGCCGACCAGGTAACTCTGGCCGTCAATCGAAATTTTGCCGCGATCCATGACCTCCAGCAAACTCGACTGGGTTTTAGGCGTGGTGCGGTTGATCTCGTCCGCTAGCACGATGTTGGCAAACAGCGGGCCCTTCTTGAAAACAAATTCCTTCAGTCCTTCGTCGTAGATGGACACACCGAGAATGTCGCTCGGCAGCAAGTCACTGGTGAATTGAATGCGGGTAAACTGGCAATCCAACGAACGCGCTAGACAGTAGGCCAACGTCGTCTTGCCCAATCCCGGCAAGTCCTCCAACAAAAGATGCCCGCCGGCCACCAGGGTGATGAGCACCTGGTCGATGACATTGTCCTTGCCGCGAATCACGCGGGCAATGTTCTGCTTGATCCGCTGGAGCGCTTCTTTGACGCGCGGCGCGGGGATGGGTTTGGCCGGAGTCGGATTCATGGGTCGACAAAAGGACGTTTCAGGGGGAAACTATCGCTTCCGGGCTCCCTCTGCAAGGTCAGAGCCGGGGAACAACCCGCCGATTTAGGGGTTTACAGATGTTGAAAGACACTTCATATTAATAACATGAGCGTTATACCATCAGCTTTGGCCTTTGGCAATCTCGGCACGGGGGACTTGATTCTCATCGCCTTTATCTTCGTCATGCTTTTTGGGTCGAAGAAACTCCCTGAATTGTTCCGCGCAATGGGCCAGTCCGTAAAGGAATTCAAGAAAGCCGCGAATGACGTGGAAGATAATTTCCGCAGTGCGATGCAAGAAGAAGAACGCAAGAAAGTCGCCGCACCCAGCCAGCCTGCCGCCACGCCCAGCCAGTCGGAGCCCAAGGCGTAGTTTCGCCATGGCGGGCCACCGGTTCGCTTTTGGGTCCGTTTCCCGGGTTAGCCGGTTTCATGCCTTGTGGCTTATGTTCCCGGGCTTTGCCAGTTTCAGCAGTCCTTCGCGCTACCCCCGTAGTGGGCTGCACGCGTACGTGAACTTTGGGCGAACGTTATTGCTTATCGGCCTCGCGGGCTTGTCGCCCATTTGCGTCCAGGCCCAAAGCCACTTTTGGACCGACCAGGATGGCCGTCGTTACGACGCCTCGATCATCAACCTATACAAGGACCAGACGGTCACCTTTCGCCGCCCCGATGGCCGTATCTTTACCCTGACGATGTCGGATCTCGTGCCGAGTGACCAGATGGTGGCGCGGGAGTGGTTGTTGAAACAGCCCAAGGGCACCGGCGAAAATCCACCACCGGCTAATACGCTCTCGCCCATTGGCCGTGAATTCGTCGTGGACGAACCGCGGGTCATGCGCGTGCGACCGATGGCAGGCAAAGGCTACCCCAGCGCTTATTTTGGCATTCCCATAACTTTACGGCACGACCACGTCGGCGCGCTGGAGTTTGTGAATGTATATTTTTACAACGACCAGCATCAGCGCATCCCGTACCCTTTACCGCCCGCCAATGGTGCTCTCATGCTATATAAGGATGGCACCACCGCCATTATCAATACCGCCGACATCAAACCCGGCCAAACCTACACCATTATTTTCCCTTTCTTTCCCATGCGTGATTCGACGGTCCGTGACGCACCCAACGCCGTGGTCGTCGCCGGCAACAGTCTGCAGGCGGTCGCCACTGTGTTTCCTGACGGTTCCTGGCGCGATTTCGATTTCCCGGAGCGCGATATAGTGGCGCTCGACAAATACGCCGACTACTCGGGGCAGGAACTTTACGCCGATAAACAACCCGCCGACTTGTTTGCCCTGGCCGACGTCACCCGCCTGCAACCCGTAAACGGCGACCATAGCCCGGAGCGCGACTTTTTCCGCCTGTCGTTACGTGTGCTACAGTCCTTTCCTGCTGCCGCACTTTCAGGCCGCTGGTATGCCTTCGACAAAAATCACACGCTCCTGCACGCCGAAGACCTGCCGCCCTACACTGAACCAAAACGCAAAGATGGATTTTATCAACTACTGCTGGCCGGTCGCGGGACCGCAGAATTGAACGACGCTGTGCCGCCGACCGAAGGCACCGCGTTCCACTCCCTCCAACTCCCCGGCGCTGCGTGGTGGGACAAACCAGAAGTGGACAGTCTGGTGTTTGTTTTTGGCAGCGAGACAAAAAAAATCGCGTGTGTGTTTTCAAAATCCGGCGCCGCCTTTGCTGATTTACCGGTGCCCGAAAAAGAAACCTTCTCGGATGCCACGCCCGCGCCGGAAAAGGAAATTCCCACCCGCCAGTATTAAAATATTTTCCCGTTTATTTCCGTGGATTTGAAGTTCTTCATTCCGACCACCGGCCTGACCATCGCGCTACTTTTGCTTGGCGGTTGTGCCACGGCATCCGCGCCAGCTCCGGAGGGCAATCCTGCCTCCAATCCCGCGTCCGCGCCAGACAGTACAGCATCCGCTCTTCCTCAGCCCACTGCGGTCACCCTCAGCGCTGAACAAGTTAAGACTTTCCACGATTATCTCTCGCACGCACGTGAGGAAGGCGGTTTGCCAGGCATCGCAGTGGTGCTCGCGCAACCCGGCCGCACGCTTATTGTCGAAGGCTTTGGCCTGCGTTCGACCGCCGAAGATGCCCCGGTGACGCCCGACACCCGTTTCGCGCTCGGTCCAGCCACGCAAGCCGTCAATTCCTTGCTCCTCGCCCGCCTCGCCGCGCAACACCTTCTCGATCTCGACGCCCCTGCGCGGCGCTGCTGGGACGATTTTAAACTCAACGATCCCCTGGCCACGCGCTCCGTTACTCTCGGGCAGTTGCTGACGATGACCGGCGGAGTGTCTGACACGATCGACCACGTGCTGCAGCCAGAGCGCTCCACGCCCGCCAATCTTTTTACCGTGCTCGCGCAACTCCCCGTGCTCGCGCAGCCAGGCGACACTTTCAGTTATAGCGAGACCAGCCCCGCCGCCGCTGGCTACCTCGCGGTCTATGCCGTGAATCACAAGCACACGCCCGACACCGGCCTGCCCACCGCTTACGCCGCGTTGGCCAAAGCGCAATTGTTCGACCCCGTCGGCATGAAGCGCGCGACTTTTGCCGCATCCGATGCAACGGCGAACGACAACGATGCCGTCGGCCATGCCCGCGCCATTGGTGGAAACTGGCATCCGGACTTCATTGCGACAACCAGCAGCGCGCTTTTACCCGCACACGGCCTGCGCGTTTCGGCCCACGACGTCGCAGCCTGGCTGCAAATTGAACTTAATGGCGGGCTCGCGCCGGACGGCACACGCCTGCTGGCCGAGGAGGACGTGCAACAACGGTGGCATCCGCCGACCGTGCGCAATTCCCAGCAATTCGGCATGGGCTGGGCGCAGCAATTTTATCGCGGTGTCGAAATTGTTTCGCGCCTCGATGCTGGCGAGGACCAAGCTGTGCTCGTGGCTATTTTTCCTCAACACCGCACCGCGTTCGCGATACTCAGCAACGCCGGCGGACGCGAAGCTTCCGTCTTTTTGCAGGATGCCTTGCTCAACCTCGCCGACCTGCTGCGCGAGTCCTCGCTGGAAAAATAAAGCGGGGTTACCCTCCGCCCCCGGCTCCTTAGTTTTTCACGATATCGTCGTCCTTCAGCAGCCCCTGGAGTTTACGGGCCAGGCGCAAACGGGCGGACTCCGCGCGCAGATGCCGCAAAAACCGCGCGAACCGCTCCGCCGTGTCTAACTCCTCAAGCAATCGCTGCTTTTCCACCGCGTCCTGACACAAGGTGAACGCCGCCATGTCCAGAAAAACCTCCGGTTCGCGCAAGGAGCGCAGGAAGCGCACGGCGTCGGTGGAGACCGGCCCACCCAAATCGCGCAACTGGTCAATCTGGCGTAGCAAGGCCAGCCGCTGCCGTCGTAAATCAATGAGCTCTGCACCTGGCGCGGACGGCAGCACTTCGATTTGGCAGCGCCGGTAGGGCTCCTCGCTCAAAATCGTCCGGCAG
>Ga0206941_10233_pt1 | contig 14959 bp, 11 predicted proteins | sample Alteio_BWOrgHeat_9_FD_153251 | JGI IMG/M metagenome (GOLD analysis project Ga0206941, IMG submission 153251) | Enriched cells from forest soil in Barre Woods Harvard Forest LTER site, Petersham, Massachusetts, United States -... | ecosystem: Environmental > Terrestrial > Soil > Temperate forest >...
ATTTTTGCGAAGTTGTAGCGCGCAGGTAGTCGCGGTGTTCGAGGCCGAGAAATACATCCTTGAACTGGTTCATCCCAGCGTTGGTAAAGAGCAGCGTAGGGTCGTTGGCGGGAACCAGGGAGGACGAGTGCACACGGCGGTGCCCCTTCGTTTCAAAAAACTTCAGGAACATCTCGCGTATTTCAGAGCCTTTGCGGTATTGCATCTTTTAAGTTTAGCAGCGGGCACGTTATGATTTCGCGCATGGTGACGCGCTCAGTTTCGTTGCTCTTCATCCTCTTCGCGATGATTGCGGGTCTATTCGTTCAAGGGTCCGGCGCGCAGAAGTGCAAAGGAATGGAAGTGAAGTACGAGAACGAGATCCAATATCCAAACAGCGCCCGGGCAGCCCGCATCCAGGGCGAGGTAGCGCTGCAGGTTCATATCGCTACTGATGGGACCGTCACAGCGGACATCGTCTCTGGGCCATCCGTCCTTGCCGAATCGGCAAAGCGCTTTGTCGAGACCTGGAGCGTCACCTGGCCCAAGGATGCGCCGCCGACGGCTTGCGCCCCGGTCCTGCATGTGAGCTACAAGTTAAAGTCAGATAACTTCAATGTGAAGACGAAGCTCCCCACGCACATTGTGGTCGAAGCGCCGCCGATTGAAACCAACGAACCCACGCCGCACTGATTCGGAGCCGGGCGTTTGGCACGAACTTAAGCGTCCTTATGAATTCTTTCTCTCCTGCTTATGACCCCCTTACGCCTCTTTTTCTAGCCTGAAATGTCTGCGTTACACAGGCGGAGCAGAATTGTGTCCACTGCGTTACGCACAATCCATGAGGGTCATGATGCAGATCAGTAAGATGTTGAAATCAGGATGTAGTGTGCTCGCAGCCGTTGTTTTTCTGTGCGCAGGAGCAGCACAGCTTCCGGCGCAGTCGGCTACCGCGAGCCAGGTCACTAGCGAGGACCACAACGGTGCCGCTGGTAGCGCGAGCACAGTCCCCGGAATCGCGAGCAACGAAGCCATATTGAAGGAACTCGATGCTATGCGTGCGCGCATCGCAGAACTGGAAGCGCAGTTGAGGGCGCAATCCGGAGTGAAGGATAGCGGTATGGCGGTGGATGCAGCCACGCAACTGCAAGCGTCGCGGCAGGCACTCCTGACCGCTGGAGAGTCGACGACCACCAAAGCCTTGTCTTCGCCTTCCATCGCTCCGGCCCTTGCTTCGACAACAACTACGACTCCAACTCCAACTGTCGATAAGATGACGCCGTTTGCCGATGCAGACTGGACGTGGCTCAACGGCAGTCCGCGCACGAAGGACTTCCCGCTGGCTTCGAAGTATTTCACCCCGGAAATTCGAGTCGACACTAACTACAACCTCGACCTCAATCACCCTGCCGACGACACCATCAACGGCTCAAGCGAAATCTTTCGCGCCCAGGAAGTCCAATTGGAGCAGCTCGGTGTCGGTGGCGATCTGCTCGTCGACCACGTCCATGCCCGCCTGATGACGCAGTTTGGCCTGTACTCGGTCACCACGCCGCGCAACGACGCTAGTGTAGGCCGCGGACAATGGCAACTGAACAATGCCTACCGTTACCTCGCAGAAGCTTACGGCGGCTACCACTGGGACAAAATGCACGGCATCAACCTCGACGCCGGCATCTTCATGTCATACATCGGCCTGTTCAGTTACTACAACTTCGACAACTGGGCCTATCAGCCGTCGTTTGTTTCGTCCAACACGCCGTGGTTCTTCAATGGCGTCCGTGGACAGTTCTTCGTAACACAGCACCTGAAAATCGAGCCGTGGTTCATCAACGGATGGCAGTCCTACGCCCGCTTCAACACTAAGCCTGGACTTGGCGGGCAGATCAAGTGGACGCCGACCGACAAAATCAATGTGATCAGCAACAACTACGGCTATGGTGAAGACGACCTCAACATCCACGGCCGCACCCGCTTCCATACCGATGACAGCGTGGAAGTGAAGTACTACGACCATCCCGACAATTTCATCGACAAAATGGCCTTCTCGCTGACCGGCGACGCCGGCTGCGAACAGGGAGCTGGCGTTGCTTGCACCGGTTCCGCTAACCACCAGGTCCTTACCCCCGCGACCCCGACTTCGCCTGCTGTTTATTACAGCAAGCAGAGCTTCCTGGGATGGATGGCCTACGACCGCACCTGGTTCAATAAGGATCGTGAGGCCCTGACCATCGGTGGTGGACGGATCAACAATCCCGGCCGCTATCTCGTACTGGTTCCGGCGATCAACGGCGCTACGGCTCTCACCGGCACCGCATATTTCCCTGAGAATCCCGGCCAGCCTTACCATGGCACAGACGGCACCATCACGTGGGACTATATGCCGAGCCAGTACATTACCTTCCGTACGGAATACGGCTACCGTCACTCCGATGTGCCCTACTGGGCCGGCCGTGGAGGCTCAACGCCTCCTGGTGGTTCGCAGAACTCATCGATTGGCAGCCCCAGCGACTTCACCTGCACCAACGGAAGTAATTCCGTCGATTCAGGGATCGGATACTCCTCCATGCCGGGACTCTCATACAAACAGGAGTATGCCGCCAACATAGCTGCCGCCAAGGTTGTCTGTGCTGGCATCCCCGGCTACACAACGCTGTGGCAGCCGGATCTCCGCCGTGACGAGCAGAAGTTTACCTTTGCCATCATGGTGAAGTTTTAGGCGGCAACGAAATCACGTTTCCCGGTCGAAAACGTATAAAGGCCGGAGCAGATTGCTCCGGCCTTTCACTTCAAGTTCACTCCTAGTAGCTCATCTTGTTTTAAGAAGAATCATTTGCCGACCGGTGGGGCCACCGGACTGACGCGCCCTTTCGGTTGCGCTATTTCTTTAGCGTTAATTACTCCGCTCTTCTGCTTATCCAGCCTGTCGAACTCTGCCTCCATAAACTTCACCCATTCTTGCTTTGTGATCCTGCCATCCTTGTTCGTGTCCATCAGTAGCAATAACTCGGCGACCTGATCTTCTCCGAGTGCGAGCTTATCGTGAGGCTTTGGAGCTGAATCTTTCTGTGCGAAAGCGACCCCCGCGATACCGTCGATTGCGAACAGCGTTGCAAGCAACGGGAACACCAATGGGCTAATTCGTGCTTTGAACATGGCCGACCTCCGTGATCCCAACCCTCACAAGTTTTGGGTGAACGTGTGCTCGCTAAGGCCGGGACTTATCTGCGTTTTTACTGTACCTAGCTGAAATTGAACACTCTGTAGAACAAAGAGACAAGGCTAATTATGATTACGGTGGTTTTGTTTATAGGCAGCATTAGGGAATTTTATTCCCACTTGAACAGAGCGAAGAAGCATCCCTTCATTCAGCATTGGCGTTGTCTTCGGTGTCGATCGACTCAAGTGCGGCGAGCGCTTCTTCATCCACATCCCACTTCTTGAGAATTTTGAAGATCACGCCGGTAGAGAAACCAGCGCGCACCAGCATCCGCATCACGCGAGCGGCCTCTTTTTCATTCACAGGCTTGCGAACGCGTTTACGAGACAAATGTCGACGAGCCAGCTCTTCTTCGTTGATGTTCTCGTAAGCTGCGTCAAGCGTCTTTACAATCACGTTCGCGTGCACGCCTTTCTGAATCAGATCCTGCTGCACTCGCCGTTTGCCGAAGCTTAAGTTCTCCTGCCGCAGCCGGGCATAGTCCGCCGCGTAGTTCGTGTCATTGAGATAGCGCTTCTCCTTTAGCTGGGCGATGACGCGGTCGATCTTCGCTTCACCCACGTCGCTTTCTTCGACGCGCGAGCGCATCAGCCGCTTCAACTCAGCCACTGTACGCATGCGGCGTCCCAGCGCGAGGATCGCGTACTCGTACAGCGCGGCTTCATCGAGAGGTTGTTTCTTCTTTTGTGCCCTACCGAAACTCATCGGCACCCCAATGCGTTGTCATCCTGAGCGAAGCAGCGTAAGTGCGCAGTCGAAGAGCCTGCCCTGAGCTTGCCGAAGGGATCTGCCTTTCAACGCTATTGCACAGAATCATTTCGTCCATTGATCCACCCAGTCGTTCACCGTCTTGTACCAGAGCTGCGAATTTTGCGGCTTCTGCACCCAGTGGCCTTCATCGGGGAAGTACAGCATCTTTGAAGGCACTTTCATCCGCTGCAATGTTGTGAAGAGCTGATAGCCTTCGGAAACATCGAGTCGATAATCCAGCTGGCTGTGAACGACCAGTGTCGGCGTCTTGAAGTTCGTTTCCGCCAGCATGGGCGACCACTTGCGATAGAGTGCACGGTTTGCCCATGGAGTGCCCTTGAACTCCCACTCGTTGAACCATAGCTCTTCCGTTGTCCCGTAGGCCGATTCAGGATTGAACATGCCGTCGTGCGAGACGATGCACTTGAATCGGTCGGTGTGGCCAAGAATCCAGTCGGCCATGTAGCCGCCGTAGCTTGCACCCAGGGCGCACTCGCGCGTCTTGTCGATGAAGGTGTAGTGCTGCTCGGCATAGTCGAGCCCGCGCATCAGGTCGATGAAGGGCTTGCCACCCCAGTCGCCATTCACGCCGTCGACAAAGGCCTGTCCATAACCCGTCGAGCCGCGCGGATTGATCATCACCACGACATAACCGTTCGCGGCGAGCAGCTCGGCGTTCCAGCGGTAACTCCAGCTGTCGCCCCACGCGCCCTGTGGGCCTCCATGAATGAGGAATTTTACTGGGTATCTTTTGTTGGGATCGAAGGCAGGCGGCTTGATTACAAAACCCTGTACCTTGGTCTTTCCAGCACCTGCAAACCAGAACGACTCCATTGGCTGGAAATCCAGCTCATTCAGAAGCGCGCGGTTCAAGTGCGTGATCTGCTCTTCCGCCAGATAGGCATGAGACGCGACGACGGAGGATGAATCCGACTTCACTTTAGAAGTGACCGCAACCATGTCGACAATCTTGAGAATCTTGTCGGTATTCAGCACAGTAATTTCTGAAGGAGCAGCCACCGACATTTTTGCTGCGATGATCGTTTTCCCGTCCGGGGTCATATGCAGATCGCCGAATTCGCCGTGCTCGGTTAACTGTCCCAGTCCGTGCTCGCCATGCTCGATATCTGCGGAGAAAACAGGCTCTTCGCATGCATCGCCGGCTACGAAATATAGCTTGCCGGAATCGGGAGCCCAGGCAAACTCATCCACCCAGCGATCGAAATTGGGTAGAAACACCTTCTCTTGCTTCGCGTTGCGGTCATACAGCATCAGCCGAAAGCGATCACTCTCATATCCAGCCCGCGCTTGCGAGCGCCACGCTATGTATTTCCCATCAGGCGAATAAGCAGGCGAGTGATCACCGCCGGGACTGGTTGAAATCTTCACCGGCTTTGCGTTCGGATCGTCGAGCCGCAGCGTGATGATATCGGAATTGGTGCTGATAGCCGGAACCGGGTCGAGATTCTCTTCAAACGCAATCTCTTTCCCATCAGGAGAAAACGCATAGCCATCCGGTCCGCCGAGCGAGAATGGCGGAACATCATGCTCATCGCCCAGAGTCAGGTCGCGCGGCTCGCCGCCGTTCGCGGAAACCAGAAAGAGGTGGCTGCGCTTGTCGCCGGTAAAGGCATTCCAATGCCGATAGAGCAGGTGCGTAAAGACCTGAGCTTTCACCTTTGACTGCGCCCGCTCCTCATCGCGCTGCTTGTTGCAGGCATCGTCTTTACAGTCCGGATAGACGGAAGAGACGAACAGAATATTCTGCCCATCCGGAGACCAGATTGCTCCGTCAACTTCGGTGCTGATGCTCGTCAGCTTGCGAGCCTCGCCAATTGTGCCTGCGGCTGTATCAAATGGAGCGAGCCAGATCTGCTGGCCACCATCGCGCGCGCTTTGAAACAAAATCTGCTTGCCGTCCGGAGAAAAGCGTCCGCGGCTCTCGCCCGCTAGCAAATCGGTCAGCGGCTTCTCATCGCCTCCCGTAGCAGGCACGATCCAGAGATGGGAAGTGCGCGTGTTTTTCGCAAGGTCGACGTCGGTCACGCCGAACAGCACCCAATGCCCATCGGGCGACACGGCGATATCGCCTAGTCGCCGCATCTTCATCATGTCTTCGAAGGTCATCGGACGTTTCGTTTGCGCCGAAGCGCATGTGCAGGCGAGGAGTAGCAAAAGGGGTAAGCGGAATCGTGACAAGAGAGGTATTTCCATTCTGAGCATGTTTTTTCAGGCAGCCCGAAGATGTTAGCGCGCCAGGGCCTCGCCGCTCAACTCAGGCTCGTGACGCCGCCGTCCGGGATGCGGCAGCTCGATCACGAGTGCGGCACCGTGCGGCTGCAGGTTGTGCGCTGAAATCTCGCCTCCGTGATCGCGCACGATGGCGTAGCAAACGCTCAAGCCCATCCCGGTGCCGGCGCGCGGAGACTTGGTCGTAAAGAAGGGATCGAAGGCGCGGCTCGGGTCGGCAAAGCCGGGCCCGTTGTCGGAAATTAGTATCCGAACTCCCTCCTCATCATGGCTCGCGTCCACCCGCAGGGTCTTCGCCTGTCCACCACCGCCCTGGTCAAACGCATCCAGCGAATTGTTCACCAGCTGCAGAAACATCTGCTGCAGTTGGTTCCGATTTCCGTCTACCTCAGGCAGGCCTTCGGCAAGGTGAAGCTGCAATTCAATCTGTCGCCGATTGAATTCCGTGCGGCGCAGCTGGCAGATGTCGCGCAGAATTTCCGCAACCGATACGGCAATGTGCTCGACCGGGGAAGGTTTCCAGAAGCGCAACATGCTTTCGATAATCAGCCGCATGCGCTGCGCCTCCTTGCGAATGAGGGACATATTCTCATGGACGGGATGATCTTCCAGCGTCTCTTCGAGGATCTGTGAGTAGCCGAGCACGACCGTCAATGGATTGTTCAACTCGTGCGCGACGCCGGCAGCCATCTGACCCAGTCCGGCCAGCTTTTCCGACCGCGCCACGCGCTGCATCAGCGCATTGTGTTCGCGCATTGCCATTAGGCGGGCAACCAGAAGCTCCACCGGCAGAAGATCGTCGGCCTGCAGTGGTTGTTCCGGCTGCTTCAGTCCACTGAGGATCAGGCATCCGTCCGCGGCGCCCGTTCGCGTCTCCAGCGGAATCGCATGACACCTGAGATATTGCAGCTTCTCCAGCGGATCGTCGGGAACCAGGAGCGGACGCAGATCTACCTGCAGGGTATGGCCCATCTCGACGGCAATACTCTCGCTGTGCTGGAAGCGTTCGACATCCGCATGGGTGACCCGTCTTCCCATCGCCTCCATGCCGGCGACCAGTGCGTCGTCCATCCCCGCATGTCCGGCCACATCAAAATTGTTTTCCACGCTGCGCAGAAAGAGGAGTGCCTGGCCGAAGCGGCTTACCTCGATGATCACTTCGCAGGCGTGCTGATAGGCAGCTTCCTCATGCACGCCGGAGAGCAGCGACAGGTCAATCTCGGAATACCGCTCCATTTCCGTGCGCGCGCGATGATCACGTTCCCGCGCCGCCTTGTTCTGCGTGATCTCATCTTCGAGCACAAGCAGGATCATGCCGACTGCCGTCATCACCTTGATGAGGTTCACGCCGCGTCCAATCATTAGCATCGCGGGGCCGGGCTGCGAGAAGACAAAGTCAAGAACGACAGGTGAGCTCCACAGGAAAAAGCCCGCCGAAGCAAAGATGACCCCGGGGCTGAAGCGTCGAAAGGCAGCCGCGAAGAGCAGCGCGGCCATAAAGTTGAGGCTGCTCTGGGCTATATACAGAACGAAGAAGTATTCGCCTTTGTAAGTCAGCCACAGGCCGAGGCAGCCTACCAGCACTGAAAAGGGAAACGTGAACCACTGCGGCAATACATTTCTGCGCGCATTCCATGCCACTGCCACGTAAACCACCGCAACCGTGCACAGCATGAGCCCCGCGCGCAGTAACCTGTCGGGATGAGGGTTGAGGGAAATGACTACTGCGAACAGGAACAGTGGAACCGCGAAAACGTAGGCATACAGAATCTTCGGCCAGCGCTTGAAACCAAGCGGTGACATCGAGCCGAGAAACATCAACGGTGGCAGCACCAGGCCGACATTGGCAAGCGCAAATCCGATGCCGGTCGAGCGCTGTCCAGCCACCTCCATCACGAGGCGAAGCACGGCCAGGCTCCATCCGACCAGCCAGAGAAGTCTCCGCGTCGTCCGCGACTGCAGGTAAAGCAGGGCAAAGACAACCAGCAGCATACTCAGGAGCGTCAGTGCCGGAACTCGATAGAGCTCAGTCATTATCAGCAGGGATGAGAAAAGTGTACGCTGCAGACGGCGATTCAGGGGCTGAAAATTTGTCGGAAACCGCCCGATTGCGTGTCTATCCACCCTCCCAACGCGTCTATCCTGTTAGTGGAGTGGTTATCGGCTCTCCGGGGAGCATACTTCAGTGAATCGCATACGCCTACGCGCCCAGCAGCTTGTCTTGTCGGCTTTTATCGCCTTTGGTGTTTTCGCAGCCGCGCCGGCCTTTGCGCAGGTCTCCTACACGGCGATGCCGCTGGACCAGGGCTTCGGCAAACTCGACACCTCTGCGCCCTCGGTTCCCGCGCAGCAGATCATCGACAACTTCACCGCGAAGGAATCGGAATTTCGCGTCGCCATGGGCAACTACACCTATGAGCGCACCGTGAAGGTAGAAACGATCGATGACGACAACAAGGTAGACGGGCAGTACTATTGCGTGACCGACATCACCTTCGACCCCACGGGCAGGCGCTATGAAAAAGTAGTCTTCGCGCCGCAAAACTCCCTTCAGCGCGTCTCCATGAGTCCCGCTGACTTTCAGGACATCGAACAGCGCCTGCCCTTCGTCCTCACCAAGGAAGACGTCGGCCAATATGACCTTACCTATATGGGCAAACAGCAGGTCGATGAAGTCGATACGTATGTCTTCGACGTAAAGCCCAAGGTCATCGAGAAAAACAAGCGCTACTTCCAGGGCCGCATCTGGGTCGATCAGAAGGACTTGCAGATCGTGGTCACGAACGGAAAGAACGTCCCCGACGACACGCGCAAGGGCCACGAAGACTTATCGCCGCCCTTCACGACTTATCGTGAGCAGGTTGACGGCAAATACTGGTTCCCTGTCTATACGCGCGGTGAAGGCGTGCTGCATTTCTCCGGCGGTAGCGGATACCTGGCCCAGGAGGTGCACATGCGTGAAACCCTGAAGTACGCCAAGTACAAGCGCTTCGGCTCGTCAGTCAAGATCACCTTTGACGGACAGGAGATTGGGCAGGGAACCGGCGATCAACAACAGCCGAATCAACAACCGCAACAGCAGCCGTCAAAGCCTCAATGATTTCAGGGTAGAAGCGCCGGCCTTCAGGCCGGCGAACCAGAGCAAACTGAGGAGGGCTTTAGCCCCGGCGTTTCTCAGTAATACAAATATTTTCTCCACTTCTGGTCGCTGTGCCCAATCATGCGCATGATGTGGCGGCTGGTGTGCAGGGTGAACGGACGCGGCTCGCGCATCAGCTTCATATCTTCAAGTTCGTGCAGCAGCTGATTTCCCTTACGCCGATTGCACCCATGGCAGCACGCGACAAGATTCTCCCATGTCGACAAGCCACCACGCGAACGCGGAATCACATGGTCCAGCGTCAGCTCGCCCGCAGGCAACACCACGCCGCAGTACTGGCAGCTGTTGCGGTCGCGCAGCAGAATGTTCTTGCGTGACAGCGCCCGCGTCTGGTGCGGAATGCGCCGGTATTCGAGCAGGCGGATCACCGATGGCATCGGCATACGCACGCGCGCCGCGTGCAGCATCGCGCCCTGCTCTTCCTCGGTTTTCGCAATTCCCTTCAACACCAGCACCAGCGCGCGCCGCGCTCCGCAGATGTTGATCGGCTCATAGGAGGCGTTCAGCACCAGCACCGGCGCGTGCAGGGTACTGCCGGCGTGCTGCTGCCGCACATCCTCGCGTGGAGCAGCGGCGGCGTGCTTCTGTTTGCGCGCGTGAATCATGGCTCTTCCCAGTGACATCTCTCCCCCAGACTTAGATCAAGACCCGTATGAGCGCAGTTCGCGGCATTCACATGCCGCGAACTGCAGGAACCAACCTCGCATCCCAGTACGCCACATCCTCGTGCATCGGCACTGCTCTCGCAGGTATCGCCGGCGGCTGCATCATCTCCTGGCGCTGCGCCCGCGCTACCGTGGCCACAAACACGCTCCTAGCTCCGGCTCGGCGCAGCGCCTGCGCGCATGCCCGGGCCGTCGCCCCTGTGGTGTAAATATCGTCAATCAGAAGTACGTCCAGACCTTTAAGCTTGTCTGCTGAAGGTGCAAAAAAAGCGCCGCGCACATTGGCGCGACGCTGGTGCGGGGTCAACCCCGCCTGGCTTTGCGTGGATCGGCGCCGCTCCAGCACGCCTGTCGCCACCGTTAATTGAAATTCCGGATTCTGCCTGCGCAGTGCCCTCACCGCAGCCCGCGCCAGCACCACTGCCTGGTTAAATCCACGCTGCCGCCGCTTCGCACCGAAGAGCGGCACCGGAACCACCATCAGCTTCCGCGGTATATTCTCAATCGCCAGAATCTGCCGTGCTACCAACTGTCCCAGCCGACTCGCAATCGGTTCCATCCCGTCATACTTCAGCAGATGCAGCAGCGTCCGCAGTTCATCCTGATACAGCCCGTGCGCTACCGCCCGCTCAAACGGAGGTGCGGCCACACGACAAAAATGGCAGAGCAGCTTTTCGCTCGAGCCAAAGTCCTGTACCCCAAGAGCTTCGCCGCAAGTTGCGCACAAGCAGCCAGATTGTTCAGGAAGATTTTTCCAGCAGGAATCGCAGACAGGCACGCGGGAAATACGCAGGAGAGATTCGCCGCAAAGGCGGCATGGAGCAGGGAAGAGGGCGCAGCAGAGGCTGTCCACCGGACTTCGCAGCACGCGAGCGACCGCTCTCCATGCTGAGGTACCGGTCTGTCTAACGTCGAGCGCGTTTGTATCACGCTGACTGCAGAAGATGCACCTCTCGTGGCGGGCAGCCCGCCATTGGTGAAGAGTATACAGTGAAAGCCTGCACAATTCCAAGGCTACGCGCTTCGAGGTGCTAAGTCTGATGCCTCAATGCAATGGAAAGCGCATGATGCGAGCCGGTGTGAGCGAAGCTCCTGGAAGCAACACACCGTGATCATCCAACTGGTTCCAGCCCGAATTCGCAATGTAGTAGAACGTGTCGCCAACGATCACACCATGCGTCGGATCACCCAGCGTCGGCGTAGCCCGCTCGATGATTTGCTCAGACAGTACGTTGCTCAACGTAGGATCAAGCAGCAATCGCACCACCCGCTCCGGAGACGCGCCATTCTGCCCCAGAATTAACCATCCCTGGTCGAAATAAAGCCCGTCCACCCCGCTCAATGCATGCGACTTCGATTCCCCCTGCCCCAACCACGTCACTTGCCTGCTCCTGAGATCCAGCAAGCCAATGCCGCGCGTGTAATCCGGCACAAAAACGTGCCTTCCATCCGGATGCATTGCCGGAGTCTGCGGCGAAATGAAATCACCGCTATCAAGCCTCACGAGCGCATCTCCCTGCACTCGATATACGCCGCCACCATCGCCATCGCTTACAATCGGATCGCCCTCCGGCGTCAGTGTCATATCCCCGAGCGCCGCATGCGGCGGGCCTTCCAAACGTCGAAGCAATTTACCTGAGGAAAGTTCGAAGCAGAGAACCGCCGATCGCCCCCAATCTGAAGACTCCACTGATTTGAATCCATCGAGAGCCACTTCCGTCGCCCACACGCGCCCATGTTGCGCATCTACTTTGACCGCAAGCATCGGCCATCCACTCGGCGACCGCGCAAAATCCGCAGCCTTTCCATCCAGCCCCACGCGAACGATTTTCTTCTTCAGAACGCTGGTAATCAGAAACGTCTTTGTGTGCGAGTCATAATCGATGTCCTCCGCCAACAGATTGGCGTCACCCAACACAAACGCGGTTTCAGCATGAGAAATCGGCTTCTCGTTGTCGACGAACCGCTTCAGCACCGCCTGATATGCGGGAAGCTTCTGCAGCGATGAAAAACCCTTGTTCTTCTCATGCAACAGATCGTCATCCGCCTGACCCATGTCCGCAAGCTCATGCAGCGCTGCAATGGCTTCATCCACCTGGCCCGCTACTGCGTAAGCCTGGGCAACGGTCTCCACCGAAGCCGGCGAATTGTTCACCAGCTTCTGTATCTCCAGCACAAGTTCCAGTCGCCGCTTCTGGTCTCCCGCCACAATCGCCGCATGAGCCTGCTGTCGCAAGCTCTGTAGCTGCTCAATCGCAGTAGCCGGAGGCATATCCTGCGCGAGCGGAATTTGCACGCACAACAGAAGTGCCAGGCTTACAGTCAGGGAACGTTTCATCAGACCGTCACTCTCTTTTTCGCAGGCGCGACCTGCTTTCCCATCAGCGTGGCAAACACGCCTGCCAGCACCAGCAATACGCCGAGCAGTTGAAATCCAGACAACCGTTCCCCGGCAAGCGCCGCGCCCGCCAGCAGAGCAATCACCGGATTCACATAGGCATAACTCGCCACCCGCGTCGCAGGCTCATGCGCAATCAGCCAGACATAGCAGGTGAAAGCCACAATCGAAGCCGCAATCACGAGATACGCCATGCTGAGAACCAGCGTCGGCTGCATCAGTACCGCAACCGACGGCAGACGCCGCATCTCCCCGGACACCGCCGACAACACAAACAACAACCCGCCGCCGATCGTCATCTGCCAGCCTGCATTCAAAGTCTGCGGCTTCGGCAATGCAAGTCGGCGCGAGAGCAGCGTCCCGCCAGCCCAGCAGAGCGTGCTGCCGATCAGCACCAGCATGGCAAGGGTAAAAGCCCGTACCCCCGACGCAGGAGCCTCCCATGCCAGCACAATAACGCCAGCAGAGCCCAGCACAATCCCAATCACCGACATTGGCGTGGCCTTCTGCGTGCGCAGAATCGCCAGCTCACCGATAAAAATCCAGACCGGAATCATCGCTGAAATGACCGCCGCAATGCCCGAAGACACACGAATCTCGCCCCAGAAAAGCGCCGCATACATCAGTGTGAACATGATGAAGCCAAGCATGCTCGCGCCCAGAAACGCTCCGCGCGGCATCTCCGTCTGCCCGCGCAGATGGCTATACACGACCAGCAGCAGACCAGCCAGCGTGAACCGAAACCCTGCCGCAAAGAATGGCGGGACAACGGCGACAAGTTCGCGAATCCCTAAAAACGAACCGCCCCACAGAAAATAAATTGCCCCATAAGCCAGCAGTCTACGCATGGACATGGTTTAGGATAGCGCCCGCCAGTGGCAATTCCTGTTTCTCGCTGCGATACGTGCCAGTTGCTATTTCATCCGTGTATAGAGGAAGCTGGCTACACGCATTTTTCATCCCAGACCGAGGTCCTCTGATCCGGATATGCCGACGAAGCTGCTGCGCCCGACTCTTGCCCTTCTTGCCTTAACTCTCCTGCCGATCTATGCATCTACGGCTCAGGGCACCGTGCCCACATTCAAGATCAACGTCAAACAAGCGTCCTACACGGTCTTTGGAAGCGACCCCGCGCGGGGAACTACTACCAGCATCCCCACCGTCCTCGTGCCCATTACGCTTTCGTTCGAGACGAAAAAAGTCGATGGCAAGCCCTTCGTCATGAATGCATCCGATGACGTCGCAGCCATCCTCGTCTCGCCCGTCTTTACGAATTACACCTTCGCATCGGGTGGAAACACGCAGTATGCCGACGCCATGCTGCGCGCTACTTTCCCGAGCGCAAAAGAATGGCATACCCTGCTCGCCAAGCCCGAAGTAAAGCCAGTCACGATCACCGTTCCCGCAGGCTACGGCTACGTGCTTACATCGAAAAAATCGGGACAATCCCTCGCCGTAGCCGACGTTGAATTCGTGCAGCGCGAACTCTTTAAGCAAATTCCAAAACAAGACGGCAAGCTCGTCATCGCCGTCACCCGCAACATCACGTATTACGTCGAAGGAGACGCTACCGAGTGCTGCTCCTGGGGCACGCACGGCGTCGATACCGCGACCGGCAACTCCTTCGTGCTCGGCTCCTATCTGCATGACGTGCCCGCCATCGTCGAAGACAAAGACGTGCAGCCGCTCACCCAGCAACTCGCCCAATTCACCAAGGACCCGCTGCACGATCCGCTCGTTCACTTCGCCAGCAAGCCATATCCCGGCAACGTCTTCCCCGCGTGGCTGCGCCTGCCATCCGTACCTGCAGGCGATCAGGGCCGCTGCGGAGGCACAACCGCCTCCACTGCCTACTTCCTGCTCGAACCAACAAACACCAATCCCAAAAACAATATCCCGTCTTCGAAGCCATTTATCGCTCGCTCAGGCAGCGCAACCTATCACCTGCAAAATGCGGCTACGCTCTCCTGGTATTTAGGATCTGCAGAAAATCTCGGCACAACCTACAGCTTCCCTGACGCACAGGCGCTCACCGCTCCCGCCAAACCATGTCCCGCGCGCGACCACCGAACCGCTCCCGCCACGCCAACAATTGCCGCTATCCCGCAAAGCGGCAAGCCCAATGGCCACCAGCTGATCGGCTACTGGGAAGGCTTCGGCACCGCGGACCAGATTCTCCCGCTGCATGAAATTTCCCCGCAATGGGACGTCATCATCGTCGCCTTCGCCACGCCCGACCACAACGCGCCGGAAGGCACCATGCAGTTCCACACGCCCGCAGGCGAAACGCTGGAGCAGTTCAAGACCGATATCTCCACCATGCAGAGCCGCGGCAAAAAAGTCATGGTCTCGCTCGGCGGCGGCGGCGAGCACTTCACCCTCGCCGACTCCAGCCGCGTTCCCACCTTCGTCTCTTCCGTCATCGACATCGTCAGCAAATACGGCTTCGACGGCATCGATATCGACTTTGAAAGCCCGTCGCTCTCGATCGATCCGGGAGACACCGACTACCGTCATCCCGTGACGCCCTCGATCGT
>Ga0206941_10236_pt1 | contig 14944 bp, 6 predicted proteins | sample Alteio_BWOrgHeat_9_FD_153251 | JGI IMG/M metagenome (GOLD analysis project Ga0206941, IMG submission 153251) | Enriched cells from forest soil in Barre Woods Harvard Forest LTER site, Petersham, Massachusetts, United States -... | ecosystem: Environmental > Terrestrial > Soil > Temperate forest > O...
TCGCCCCGAAGGCGCGCATCGCATGGGGCCAGCGTTCACGGAACTCCTTCTTACATCTTCAGCATTTGGTAGTCACCAGATTTTGGAGCAATTTCGGGGGTTGGAGCAATTTCGGGGGTTAAGGAAGAGTAGGCGACCATACACTCGGAATGCGAAGTGAGAAGCCGTCGCTCGCCTTTTTTCCGGCCATCCCTTTGTTACGTTTGTCGTCGCACATCCCCGGGTAATTCGACTAACCGATTATGAAGGCTGAATGGAGAAACCGATCGTGAGCCGATTACCTTCGGCGAGCCCCTCGTAAACCAACGATCCTGCGAATTGGCGCAGGAGCCGGATCCCGTTTCCACCCGGTCTCAGTGACTCGATACTGATCGGTTCGGACGTCGAAGGTGGATCGCCAACTGGGGTGAAGGGTGGCGCTTTATCTTCGATTGCAAAGAACAGCGTGTCCGATGAAATCCAGCGCCGAATGACGATTGCGTGTCCAGATTCGTTCTGATAGCCGTGTATAACGACGTTAGCCAGAGCCTCTTCCAGGCACAGGCGAATTGCGTAACGGGTGTTTTCGCGCAGACCAAGCGTGTCTGCCAGCGCCTCAGCCCATGACTGGGCACGGCTCACCTCGGCGAGGCGGCTGTCTAGCACCAGCAGGTCTGGTTGTTCCTCGATCGGCATCTCCGGCAGTCCCGAGCGCTTAGAAAGGAGTCGTGTTCCTGACGCGCTCACCGAAGAGTGGCCACGGCCGTTTCGAGTTCGTGGAAGACGGGAATCACCTGGTCGATATTGCTGGCTTTGATCACTTCCTCGACCAAGGGAACAGGGGCAAAGAGCGCCACTTTGCCTCCCCGGCGGCGAACGGCTTGCGCTGGAACCACGATTGAGCGAAGGCCCATCGAACCAAGAAACGATACATTGCGCAGATCGATAAGAAGAAACTTGGCGCTCCCGGACAATACGTTCATGCGCAGATCAATCGCAGCCGCGCCTTCGATATCCAGGCGGCCATCCAGAAGAACCCGGGTAATATCACCATCCATAGACTCGGTTGTTAGCGTCATTCGTGTTTCCTCTTAATATCGGTCGATTCCGGTGAACTTCTGGTTAGCGGCTTGATCGTATCCGGCAATTATTAATGGCAGATTACATTGATTCGAGCTTTCAAGTTGAATGCTTAGCGACAGTACCTACGGCATCCACCGGCCTTCTGTACCGAACGGCCAACAGCGTGATGTCGTCCGATTGGGTCACAGCCTCCGTAAACCCCTGTACTGCACTGAGTATTCCGGACTGAAGCGTGTCAAGTGCACAGCCCGAATGCCGGACCAATGTGTCCATAAGACGTATCCGTCCGAAGAGATTCCGTTCTTTGTCCTCGGCCTCGGTCACTCCGTCTGTGAACAATAGAAGAGTGTCGTCCGGCTCGAGTTGAATCCGGCTGGCGGTATAAGATGCCGGCTCTAGCAGTCCAATGGGGAAAGATCCTCCGTGGTAGAGTTCGCTCACCTCTCCTTGCCTGAGCAGCAGCGGAGAGGGATGGCCGGCGCGGACAAACTCGAGTGTGCCGTCGGGATCCAATAGGCCGAAGAACATCGTTGCGTATCGGCCCACAACCGCACGCTCGCATAGAAACCGGTTCAAATGTTCGAAGACCTTTGCCGGTTCAGCACCAAGAGTCATTCCCGAGAGCGCTCCCTGCAACATGGTTGCGAGCAGTGCTGCACCCAGTCCTTTGCCGGCGACATCTGCAATCAGGATGGCGATCCGACCGTCGGGCAGGGGAAACACATCGAAGTAATCGCCGCCCACCTCTTGACAGGGGCGGTGAATTCCGGTGATTGCCAGGTGGGGATAGTCCTGTAACCCTTGGGGTACAAGCGCTTGCTGAATCTGGCGCGCGATACTCAATTCCTGCTCGAGCCGCTGGCGTTCCCGTTCGTGCTGCATCAGACGGGTGTTGTCGAGGATACTTGCGGCTTGCGCCCCCAAAGCATCCAGGATTTGCCGGTCCAGCGCCGAAAAAGGAGCCGTTCGCCTTGAATCGAGATAGACAGCTCCAAGCAACTCGTCGTGAGCAGGCCACTGCGCTGGGGCATCGTTTCGGCGGTGTACGTTGTACAACGGAACCACGACCGCCGATCGCAAGAATTGTAGAACTACGCTGTTTGCCGCTTGCACATTGAAGTCGGCCAGTTGCAGATCCTCATTGATCACTGCGGTCTGCTGCTCGATGGCCTGTCGAAGGACTGTGCGGCTCGGGTTCATTGTTTCCGGCGCAAGATTTATCCGTTCCCGGCTGCGCGCCACTTTGACTTGCAATGTCCCGGACGCATCTCGCTCCAGTAGCATTCCTCGATCGGCGCGCGTGATGACGATGGCGTGATCCAGCATCGAAGAAAAAATGGACTCCAGCGGAAGTTGCGAGTGCAATAGCGACGTCGCCTCAAGAAGCAGAGTCAGGCGGTTGAGTTCCAGTTGGGAATCGCCAGCCTTCGCAGCAACCAGGTTGCTTAGTTCTGCCCGTCTGTCGTCGATCGGCCTGGACTCCGATGACGATCGAAATACAAGGTGACATCCATCATCCATCCCAAGCCGGATGCTATCGCCCTCAAACAGCGTTCTTCCCTCTGTTAGTTGTTTCCCATTGACGAAGATGCCGCCAACCTGGCCTTGATCCTCTATCCGCAGCCCCTCTGGTACCGCAGAGATCGCTATGCACTTGCGTGAAATGCGCAGGTCGTCCAGATTTAAGTGATTTCCGTTCTCGCTTCCTCGTCCGATGAAAAATGGGAGTTTGCTGATGGGAACCAATTGACGTGGTAGATGAGAGAACATGACCTCCAAATAGGCATGAACTGCAGGCGCTAAGTTCAACATAGGCTTAGAGTGGCTGAATTCTACCATTTACGCTCAGTCCCGCGCCTACGCTCGGGTCATGCATGCGTGGTTCACCATCCTGCGACCGGGGAATTGAACACGAATCAATCTAGTTCTGATTCTTGCCGGTCCTTGCATATATACTGACCTCTCAAAGGCAAGCACCGCGCTGATTTCCACTCCCCCAGTCTCAATCGGCCCGGCAGGTAGAGCTTGCCGGAATTCGCGCTTGATCCGGCTAACTACATGACAGAAAAACGACCTGACAAGCCAAGAAGCGAAATGCCGACTTGGATTGGCCCCGGTGCAGCGGTCAGCAGTTCAAGCGATGATCTGTCTTTTTCTCGCGATGCATCTGCCTCTCCCAGCCCTTCAACCTCGGCGGGACCGGGTATCCCTTTATCCAAAGCAGCTGGAGATGACACTGCGTTGGAGCCGGGCACAGTTCTGGCGCAGCGTTATGAAATTCTTGAAATTTTGGGTCAGGGCGGAATGGGCGCGGTCTATAAGGCCAGTGACCGAGAATTGGATCGACTGGTAGCGCTCAAAGTCATTCGCACCGAACTCGCTCGAAATCCTGCTATTGTCGATCGTTTTAAGCAGGAATTGCGCCTCTCGCATCGAGTGACACACAGGAACGTGATCCGCATGTATGACCTTGGCGAGGATGCTGGCGTCAAGTTCATCACCATGGAATTTGTCGAGGGTCGCGACCTGAGCTCGCTGATCCGGACGAAGGGCAAGTTCTCGCCGGAAGAGACGGTCGAAATCCTTCAGCAGATTTGCCTGGCGCTGGAAGCTGCGCACGCCGTCGGTATATTGCATCGGGATCTGAAGCCACAGAACATCATGATCGACGGCACCGGGCGCGTCCTCGTGATGGATTTCGGGCTTGCACGTACGCTCGATGGCAACGGCATGACCCAGACAGGCGCGTTTGTGGGGACGATGGAGTACATGTCTCCTGAGCAGGCTCTGGGCAAGAATCTGGATCAGCGCTCCGATCTTTTTGCGCTGGGATTAATTTGCTATGAAATGCTGACGGGCAAAATGCCCTTTCAAGCTGATAGTGCTCTCGCCAGCCTGATTAAACGCACGCAGGAACGTGCTGAGCCTGTTACAAGTTATGATCCGTCGATCCCGGCCACGCTGAGCGGGATAGTCAGCAAATGCCTCGAGAGCGATGCGCAATTACGTTACGCGAGTGCTGCGGCGATCCTGGAAGATCTCAAGACATGGAAGGGCAAGCGCGCAGCCTCGAATCTCAAGTTCCATGCGGATGTCCAGTCATCAGGCTTGAATGGTCTATGGATTGCGATTGCCGTCGGTATCCTTGTGATCGCGTTGGGAGTTACAGGATTTTTTGTAGGGAAAAGGCTCTTTGGGCCGAAAGCCACACAGGCTGTCGCGGGGACACCGATCTCGTTGGCGATCATGCCTTTCTACAATGCGTCCGTCGATCCCAGTTTGGATTGGCTGGGTTCAAGCCTTTCCGACATGCTCAGCAGCGATATCGGTCAGTCAAAGCAGGTTCGCATGGTTTCGCCGGACCGATTGCACCAGGTGCTACAGGATTTGAGGATATCCGGGCGATCACAGGTGGATGTGGCAACTTTAAAACGTCTCGCCGAGTTTGCGAATGCTGATACGGTTATCTTCGGCCAGTTTGTAAGAGCCGGGGATCAAATACGCATCGACACCACAATCTTAGACCTGACGCATGACTCCAGAGTCGAGCTCAAAACGGATGTCCCGAACGAGAAGGAACTGCTGGGGTCCGTGGACAAACTGGCGAGCGACATACGGGAGCGGTTAGCGGCGAATCCGGAAGCCCTGAAGGAATTGAAGGCACATGTGCAAAGGCCTTCAACCACTTCGATCGAGGCGCTCCGCGCATACGACAATGGGTTGCAATTGGCCCGGCAAGGCAACAAACTGGACGCGCTCAAACAGTTCGAAGCAGCAACTACCGATGATCCGAACTTCGCCCTCGCATTTTCGAAACTGGGAGAGACGTATTCAGATCTGGGGCACGACGACCTGGCGGAAAAAGCATCGAGACGTGCGGTTGAGCTAAGCGACAGTCTGCCGGCGCAGGAAAAATATCTGATCGACGCCAGTCATGCTCGCATAACGAAAGACATCCCGAAAGCAATTGCCGCCTACGAGAGTCTGGCTAAAGAAAATCTGGAAGATACAGATGTTCAGTTTGCGCTCGCACGACTCTATGAACAGGCCAGCAACTTCACAGCGGCGAGGCAACACCTGGCAAATGTGCTTTCGCGAGATCCGAAAAATGCCGAAGCTTTGCTGGCAAGTGGACGCGTTGAAATAAAGGCCGATAATCCTCAGGGCGGTCTGGATTTTCTGACGCGCGCTCTCAATCTGGCGATTCAACTGGACAATCTGGAAGTGAAGGCGGCGATCCTCCAGGCCTCAGGAATTGCTTACGGCATGCTTAATAAGCCGGATTACGCCCTTAACAATTACGAGGAGTCCCTTGCGATCAAGAAACAGATTGGCGACAAACGAGGCCTGGCAGCCAGTCTCGAAGAGATTGCCTCCATCCAGGACTCCACGGGACATCCTGACGCGGCGCTTGCCAGCTACAAGGAAGCGCTTGCTACGCGTCAGGAGATTGGAGACAAGGAGGGTATCGGTAATACTCTCATTGACACCGGCGCTTTTTACCATGACCATGGCAAGCCAGAAGAGGCTCTCAAATTCTTTACCGACGCGCTTCAGATAGAGCGTGATCTCGGCGACGAGTCCAAGCAGTCGCTCTGTCTGAACAACATCGGGAGTATTCGATCGGACATGGGCAATTACCAGGATGCTTTGACGTACCTTGAACAGGCCTATCAGCTACGTCAAAAATTAAATGTTCCTGAAGATATGGCAGAGTCACTGCACAATCTTGCGGAAACGAATACCAAACTAGGGCAATATGATAAGGCTCTTGAACAATACCTTAAGGCGATAGAAATTCGTCGCGGTATTAACGACCAGCGCGGAGTCGCTCTTGAGTCGGATAGCATGGCCGTGCTCTTCGCCGCGCAGGGCCGGTATGGCGCCGCCTTGAGCGCGATGCAGGATGCGCTGAAGATATTCAAGCAGACGAAGGAGATGACATACTTCACTGCTGAAATCACTGGCCGCTGGGGCGATCTGCTGGCGCAGGTTGGGCGAGGCGACGAAGGTCGTCAGAGCATCGAAGAGGCATTGAATATCGCAAACCAGATCAAGAATGATACTGCGGCCTCGATGGCAACGAATTGGATAGGCGATGTGAGTTTTTATAAAGGATACTTTGACGCCGCCCGTCAGCAGTACGATCGCGCTTTTCAAATTGCCTCGAAAACGTCTCAACGCGAACAGATTCTGGTGTCGAAAGTAAATAAGGCAAAGACAGATGTGATTCAAGGACATGGATCAAATTCTGTCGCGGCCCTCAAAAAGTTGGCCCAGGATGCCGACTCGCTGGGATTGAAGTCGGTTTCTGTGGAATGCTCAGTGAATCTTAGTGCGGCAATGATTGAGGCGAAGGACTATAACGGGGCACGTCAGCAATTAGATCTTAGTCTGGCAAGAGCCGAAAAACTAGGATTGCGCATTCTTCAAGCAAAGACGCACTATCTATTGGCGTCTTTGCTGGTAAAGACTGGAAAAAGCAAAGAGGCAACGCCGCACTATCGCGAAGTAGTTCGAATTCTGGAGACCATTAGCAAAGAGGATGGCGCGGGACGCTTACTGGAACGTGCCGACCTGCTGGGCATGTACCGGGAATCCATGAAGTCCTTTCAGGGAGGGAGCCAGTGATCGAACCTTCGTTCCGCCCTGAGCGTTTATGAGACTGCAAGGCGGGTAACGATAGATACCTGTGCCTACTTCGATATTCTCTCTGCGACTTGCTATTTCCCTTTTCCTGAGAGAGACACCAACTGCGGTCCTCCCTGCGCATTATCCGTTACTTGAATATAGGCGGTGCGCGTTCCCGTGTTTCCTGGCCTGAACACGACCGTGATCGTACAACTACTGCCGGCGGCAAGGGATCCAGGACACGCATTCGTCGAAGAAAAATCCCCTGAATTCGCTCCGGTGACACCGATCTTGGTAATGAGCAGGGGTGTGGCTCCGGTATTTGTGAGTTGCAACGATGCCTGACTGTTGGTTCCTACACTCTGCGTTCCAAAGCTGAGAGACGAGGGTCTAAAAGTAGCCTGCGGATTGATCGTAGTCGCTGACAAGTTCACTAATTGCGAGGATCCGGCCGCATTGTCCATAACTTTTAGTATGGCTGTTTGCGGTTTGTAGATCGGCCCCGCGACAAAGCTCACGTAGATATTGCAGGATTTCCCTACTGCCAGACTTTTCGGGCAGAGGTTAAGAGCGACGAATTCGATAGAATTTCCGCCACCCACGTCTGACAGGATCGGCCCACTCACCGTCATTGTCGCGCTGCCTATATTCGTCAACGTAACTGTCTGCGTGGTGATCGTACCGAAATATACGGTGCCAAAATTCAGACTCGACGCCGACAACTGTGCCACCGGCCCAGCCGTTACAGACTGCTGAACAATGGTGGACGACCCTGAAAAATTTCCATCTCCGGCGTAGGTGATCGTGATCGTTCTGGAGCCGGATGTTGCGAAGGTCAACGAACAACTTCCGGCGCCATTGCTGAGTATTCCATTGCAGCCCGGGTCGCCGCTCAGGCTGGAAACGACGGTATAACCTCCGGTCGGATTGCCATTTCCCGTCACGGTGAACGCGATTGACACCGGCACTCCAACTGTAGATGGATTGGGTGTATCGGCAACTATAGCCGTCGTTGCGGATGCTTTGACCGCTAGTGTCGACTGCGTAGCCGAGGCCGCCAGGTAGTTACTGTCGGCCAGCCAATTTGCGGTAAGGTTACAACTCCCCGTGCCGCTTGTCATCGTTACCGTATTGCCTGAGACAACACAGGAACCGGCCGCAGTTATGGTTGCCGTGGTGCTCGCATTGGTGCTTGCCACAACGGCGAAGGACGAATTGTAAGCCGCCGTCGCGGGAGCACCCGTGAAGGTCACGGTTGGTGTGGCTGAATTGATCGTGAGACCGCCGGTAGTCGTTGCCGCCAGGAAAATAGTTTGAGCCGCATACGTCACTGTAAGCTGGTGAGGGCCAGCGGTGAGCCCGGTCAGAGTAAATGTGGCCGATCCGTTTGAGAGTGCCTGAGTCTGCGGCGCACCATTGTCTACCGTGAGAGATAAATTTCCCGTCGGAGTTCCATTAGGAGAGCTGGCTGTCACAGTTACCATTGCGCTTTGGTTATACGGTACAGAGGGCGCCTGGATGACGAGCGTCGTAGGAGCTACCGTGACGGATGTGACCACCAAGTCGGAGAAGTTTTTCGTTTTTCCCGTTGTTGTGCCGTCTATCCGCTGAGGCACATAGGCGGAGAAGACATTTTGCACATTATTGGATGTGAGATAGCCCCCGGTTGCGCTTCCGCTCACAGTGCTCGAAAAAGTAAATATGTTGGGAACATTTGGATCTGCCGTCAGGACCGTGACAGTGCCGTTGAACGAGCTTGACCCGCCGCCACTGATAACACTTCCTGCGACTGTGACCGTCTGCCCTTGAACTACCGAGCACTCTCCAGTACACGTCACTGTGGCAGTCTGTCCGTCGCCGATGATCGTTGCAACTTGACTGAAAAGTGGATCCCCCTGCAGAAAACCAGGTGTCGTCGGTTGAATGGAATTGTTGTACGCCGACTTAATATTGATCGGGTTATCGGGGTCGGTCGTGGAGGGACATGGAACGGCTGTGGTGGTGCCATGAGTGACGCACGAGACGGAATACACGATGCAGTTTCCGCCGGTTTCGTCATAGATCTGGCATTGAGAGCCCACAAATGGGGTGCCGGAAATCAGGGTTGAAAAAAATGTGGGCGTAATCGTGTTTGCTGTCACGATCATGTCGATATTTGCTGTCGAAGGGCCGCTCGCCGGATAGGTAACGGTGTATACGTGACTACCGAATGGGAATGTCGTTGGCTGGCCGGGTGGGCTGAGAGGCTGTTGCTGTGTGACTGGAGAATGGGGAGTAAACGTCCAGGCCATGAGTTCATGCTGTTCGAATGCTGCACCGGTGGCGGAAGTAAATCCGACGTAGGCGCTGTCGTTCGCGCTGCCGCTGTTCAGGAGATTGAGATTGGACGCAATGTTGTAGGTTCCCGATAGCACCGGTGTAGCGCCTGGAGCCGGAGTGTGAGTTCCGGCCACGAATGGCGGATCGATAAATATCTGCAACAGGTTTGGAGTGGCTTCCGTCGGCCCGCTGTAGATGATGACGACCTCGTGGACATTCCCGTCTGCGAGCGTAGCTGGGAGCGAACCATTGATGGCCGGTTGAGCAGCGTTGCCGGGGTTAAGGCTTACCAGACATGATCCGGTATGGTCGGGCGAGTTCGTCAGCCCTGCACCACAATTTTGTACGGCAATGTGATTGTCGTTATTCGGATTCGAAGAAACATTATCCGCTGGATCCCAGCTGTTGCGGAAAGTGTCCAATTCAATGGCAACGCTGTTATCGATGCCCCCATAACCGATGCAACCGCCCGCTGCGCCAACCGCGTTTGGCCCAGACCCGGCGCCCGTACAAGCAGAACTACCAGAGCTGGTTCCTCCTGCCGCATTCTGCGAATTCTGGATGACGAATGCGATTCCGTCGGCAGTGGCAAAGCTATTTGTGTTTGGGGTGATCTTGAAAGCGAAATACGAAGTGAAGCCGTTCGAGACTTTTTGCGGAACCGAAAACCACATGCTGGACGCCTGAGAGAACGCCGGCGGCGTGTGTTGAATCGCGAAGTGAGTGCTCGGTACGGGCGGATTGTCCGTTGTGACAGGATCAATCTTCGCTGGGTACGTATCGCTTAGAAAGCTTGGACTGCTTTGTTGTCCAGTTCCATCGTTGAAGCAAAATAACGGATTCGGTGTAACGACAACGCTGTGAGCCGGATCGACACAGGCATAGCTGGCGTTGTTGCCTGCCTGAGGAGCGTCGAAGTCATAGTAGGTGATTTGTTGGGAAAATGCAGGAGCAGCGAAAGCCAGCAATGTCGTGAATACTGACCCCAAAATAGAGATTCGTCGAGCGCAATGGAATGCCAAGGTTATTCCCTCCGAGCCGCCAGACGGGAGATTAGGATCACAACGAGCCGGGGCTTTGCTTTTTGGATCAGGTCCTGACAGGAGTTCAAGAGCATGGGGGCTGCTCAATATGCAGGTTGGAACGGCATACCTGAAACTGCCTAACTTTAGTCAGGCTCCGGTTAGAAGTCAACTATTTTCATCGAGATGTCGGTGGTTGAATCCCTCTCATAAACCGGTTTCATACTCCTGCCAGATCACGCCGTCGATTCCCGGCGAGGTTTTACGCCGTAGTGCGTAGAAGCTGTCGCGGAGGAACCCGACGTCCAGATGGCGGAGCCAGCGGTGAACCCTTCCTGCTTTCTTTCCGTTCTCCAGTTTCAACATCTGAACGTGTCTTATGAGGTTGCAGATCCAAAAGAACGATCTTCGGTACGGAAGCCGCTGAGGAATGGAAGATTAGGTGGAGTGCTTCGACTCATCCACGCCAAGGCGAGCGGTTTTTGTTAACCAACTGTGTAACTTTTGATCCGCCTCTAGCGTCTCATCTGCGACTTGAAGAATCGTTACCTTCAATCAAAAGCATTTCGTTATTTCCGGGAATAATCAGCGATACCAGGTGTTTGACGATCAAATGTTCAACCAGATAACCTCTCCCCAGATAACAAGTACGAGGCCGCATTGTTTATCGATAAGGCAATACCGCGAAAGGACACATTTCAATGTGCGAACCAGTCTCCTCCCCAGCAGGCAGAAAGCTCTGTGGTTGTCTTCTACTCCTCGTCGCCTTCTTCTTTACGTCAAAATCACAGGCCCAAACCGTAACTGGAAATATCACCGGAACTGTAACCGACCCCAGCGGCGCCATCATCTCCGGAGCCACTGTCACTGCAACCAATAGCAGCACCGGGATCCAGACCCAGGCCACCACAAACGACTCCGGCGTCTACACTATCCGCTTTCTGCCCATCGGCCAATACCAGGTCAGCATCTCTGACAGCGGTTTCGTCACCTCGCAATTTCCGCCCTTTCAGCTTGAAATCAATCAGACCGTCAAGCTCGACGGTAAGCTGCAAATTGGCGCGGCCACGCAAACCGTAAGTGTACAAGGTGACGTCGCCCCAATTCTCAATACCACGGATGGCTCACGCGGTCTCGTGCTCTCCAACAACGAAATCCAGAACGTCCCTCTCAATGGACGCAATTTCTCCAGCGTGACCCTATTTGTTCCCGGCGCCGTCAACACCGACCCGACCGGCATGACCGGAAACAACGCCATCGAGCGCAACACCTACAACAACGGCATCGCCTCCATCAATGGCAACCGCAATCAGGCGAACAACTACACCCTCGACGGTATCGACATGAACGAGGGCCAGAACAACCTCATCGCCTACAACCCCGCTCCTGACGCCATCCAGGAAATCAAAGTCATCTCCGCCAACGCGCCCGCCGAATACGGCAACGTCAACGGCGGCGATGTCGTCAGCGTGCTCAAGAGCGGAACCGATCATTTCCACGGCTCGGCCTACGGTTTTCTTGAGAACAACAACCTTGACGCCAATACCTGGAGTAACAAACACCAGGTTCCCATCATCCCCGCCAACCCTTATACGCAGACGATCTTTGGCGGCACACTCGGCGGCCCCGTCCTTCACCACAAGCTTTTCTTCTTCGTCGACTATGAAGGGGTGCGCAAGCACACCGGCGGCACCGGCACCGCCAGCGTCCTCACCCAAGCCATGCGCAACGGCGACTTCTCTTCTCTGCTCCCCACTGGCATCCAACTCTACGACACGCAGAACAATTTCGCTCCTTATGCCAACAACCAGATTCCGGTTGTGAATCCGGTCATTCAATACCTCACGGCGAATCCTCAGTACTACCCGCTCCCCAACGCTGCACCAACTGACAGTCTGCTGCAGAACAACTTCCAAGGCCCTAGTCGCAGCTTCGTCGTGAACAACCAGGGCGATGTCAAAATCGAATGGGACCCCCGCGACGCCGACAAAATCACTGGCTTCTTCGGGCAGTCCGACGCCTTCGACGGCCAGTCCGCCGTCCTCGCCATCAGCTTCCCGCCGCAGAATGTCTATCCAACGAAACTCGGCGGCGCCACGTGGGTGCACATCTTCTCACCTTCAATCGTTAACGCCGCCCGCATCGGCTTCACGCGCGTTCACTGGGACAATAGCATTCCCACCGATCCGACCGGAGCCTTCGGGCTCAATGGCAACAAAGTCGTTGGCATTCCGTTCGGAACACAGATCTATCCCGGATTCTCCGGCCAAAGCCTCAACAACAATGCCAGCTATCTCGGAACACCGGCCAACATCCAGGTCATCCGTGACAACACTTTCAGCTATGGTGACGACCTCACGCTGCAAAAAGGCCTGCACTTCTTCAGCATGGGTGTCGAGGCCATCCGCTATCAGCAGAATTACTACAACGCCGACAACTTCGGTTTCCTCGGAACCTTCAACTACTCCGGCAACTTCACCTCAAACCCTGACCCAAACGTCACCAACGGCGCAGGCTACGGCCCAGCCGACTTCGTACTCGATCGCGTAAGCCAGGCAGAAATCGCCGGCCCCAATGGCCTCGTCGGCAACCGCCAATGGCGCACCGCCTTCTTCTTCCAGGACGACTGGAAGATCATGCCCAACCTCACTCTGAACCTTGGCATCCGCTACGAGTTCGACCAGCCATGGTATGAGGTCAACAACAAGACAGCCAATGTCCTGCTCGACACAGGTCAGGTCATTTACGCACACAGCATTCCCGCTGGCGCTCCAGCAGGTTCCGGCCTTTGCGACAACCGCGCCTGCTACCAGCCCAACTATGCGCAGATCATGCCGCGCGTCGGCTTTGCCTGGCAGCCGTCACCGCGCTGGGTAGTTCGCGGCGGCTATGGCGCCACCAGCTTCTTTGAAGGCAACGCCGGCAACCAGCGTCTGACCTCCAGTCCGCCATTTGTGCTGGCCAACAACAAACAGGCTCTCGCGCCTACAGTAGGCAACGGCGGCACACCGTATACCGTCGAGGAAGGGTTCAGTTCCAACCCCAATGACATAAATTACGCGGGCCAGGGCTACGGTGCATGGCCCCAACACATCCAGCCTGCCTACATTCAGGAGTACAGCCTCACTACCGAGTACGCCCTCAACGCCGCAACATCCCTCTCCGTCGGCTATGTTGGTCAGACCGGCCAGCATCTCATCGACTACCGCAACGGCAACCAGCTTCCCTTTGCTGGAGCGCCGGCACCGTTCGCAGGCCTCGTCGGGCAGGGTGGCCCTTTGCTTGTCACCGAATCCGACGCCATGATGAATTACAACGCCGGACAGGCAACACTGCGCCATCGCGCCTCGCGAGGCTTTGAGTACACCGTCAACTACACCTATGCCCGCGCCATGACCAACAGCGCTGGCAACTACGGAGTGCCCAACGTCAACGGTCAGAACGGCGCCTTCCAGAATGGATACAACGGTCACGCTGACTACGGCCCGGCCGGGCAGGATGTGCGCAACGGCCTGTCGGCGATCGGCGTCTACGCCCTTCCCTTCGGACGCGGCCAGCTATATGGGTCCCACGTCAACCGCCTTGTCGATGCCCTCGTCGGTGGCTGGTCGATCTCCGGATCGGCCATAGCCTACTCCGGCTTTCCTGTCACCATCAACGGCCCCGGCAATTTAAGCAACACCAACTCCTACGGTCAGCAACGCGCGAACCAGTATCGCAAGTTCCAGATCCACAATCGCAGTATCAACAACTGGTGGGGCACCGACCCTTCCGTTAACAACTGCGTCACCCACGGCGTGGATGACGGTACATGCGCCTACGGTGTACCCGCGGATAACAGCTTCGGCACCGCCAGCGTAGGCAGCGAACGTGCACCCGGCTACGAGCAGATCGACACCTCGGCCTTCAAGGACTTCCACATCACCGAAAGCCAGACCGTCGGCTTTCGCGCTGACTTTTTCAACCTCTTCAACATCGCCAGCTATGCCAACCCGGACAACAACGTCACCGACCAAAACTTCGGCCAGATCACCAACGTCCGCTCACCCGCGCGCCAGATCCAGCTCTCGTTGCACTACAGCTTCTAACCTTTCTCGCCTGAAAGCGCCGCGACTCTTCTTTTGTCAAGAGGAGCCGCGGCACACCCCACCCGCCATCCGCATACAATAGCAGTCTCGTATCGAGGCGATTTCACAAATAATCCAGGTGCCATTCTGTCGGGACATCGGCCGGGCATTTTGAAGTGACGCCAAATGGCCAATGCGCTCATCGACAATTGAGAAGAACGCGTGTTTCCAAATAGTCGGTTAACATAATGTCTGTTTTTGTCCGGTCTTTGTCTTATATGTGCCTTTTAGGCGTAATAGAAGACGCCTATTATCGAGCGAAATGGCAAGCTCGCAACACTCGATTTAGGAGAATTATCAATGTCCGCTTCTGACACAGCACTCATTGTGATCGATGTTCAAGAATCCTTCCGCCATCGTCCCTATTGGAGCGAGGACGATGTGCCGCATTTCCTGGCCCGGTTGCAGACGCTCATTCATGGCGCACAGGAACAAGGAATTCCTGTTGTGCAGGTCTTTCATGTCGAAGAGGAAGGGGTGTTCTCTCCAGCTTCTGGATATGTCACTACCCTGAACGGTCTCGCCATCCAACCCAACGCTATCTTTCAAAAACGAAGCCACAGCGCACTGATCGGCAGCGGACTGGATGTATGGCTGGTGCAACATGGCATTCGCAGGGTAATCGTCGCGGGCATCCGAAGCGAGCAGTGCTGCGAGACGACGACGCGGCACGCATCCGACAGCGGTTACGATGTGGATTATGTAACTGAAGCGACACTAACTTTTCCCATGACCGACAGACATGGAAGAGAATGGACTTCGCACGAGATTAAGGCTCGGACC
>Ga0206941_10237_pt1 | contig 14886 bp, 15 predicted proteins | sample Alteio_BWOrgHeat_9_FD_153251 | JGI IMG/M metagenome (GOLD analysis project Ga0206941, IMG submission 153251) | Enriched cells from forest soil in Barre Woods Harvard Forest LTER site, Petersham, Massachusetts, United States -... | ecosystem: Environmental > Terrestrial > Soil > Temperate forest >...
ATGCTGGCGGATTTTCCAGCTTTTCGCACCGACTGGATTTTGACACCTCATCCTGGAGAGGCTGCCCGGTTGTTAAAAAAATCCGTGGAAGGGGTTCAGCAGGATCGCGTTGCTGCCGTAGAATCCCTGGCGAAGAATTTTGGCGGCATCGCAGTTTTAAAGGGGATGGGGACTTTGGTTGCAGATTCTAAAGAGCCTCCCATGATCTGTGAGGCCGGCAATCCCGGCATGGCAACAGCGGGCATGGGGGATGTCCTTTCAGGGGTGATAGGCGGTTTACTGGCTCAGGGGCTGACTTTGGACAGAGCGGCCAAACTGGGGGTATTGTTGCATGCGCTGGCGGGAGATCTTGCTGCCAGAGAAGGAGAACGGGGCATGGTTGCAACGGATTTGATGACAGGTTTGCGTCAGTTGATCAATAAAAGGTAATTTTTGATGTTGAATGATTTTTTTAAAAGGGTCAGTGTCTTAGTGCTGAGTATTGTGTTGTCAGGCTGTGTGGCTCAGATGAATTCGACCTGGCCTGCGATTGCATCGAAATCGAAGGATCAAATCCGGTTTGATTTTCCGGATGGGGATCTTTGGGAGGTGGCAGGGCAGGAGCATGATGCCGGTGGGTATTCCCGCTCATGGAAACCGCTGGTGAAGCAGGGTGCAGCGGCAGAGCAGGGTCTTTATATTAACTTTGGCAGAAAGGTTACAACGTCTCTGACAGAATCCATGCACCAGGTCGAAAATGCCATGCGGGCAGGGGGGTGTGGCGAGGTTAAAATGCATGTCTGGGCAAGGGGTCGGGACTATCTGACCTTCACTGCAATGGCGAGGAGCTGCCAAAACGGCCGTCCTGTCTGGCAGATTTTCCGGGTGGTCAACCGGCCGGATGGTCAGTATGCCATGGTGTATTCGGCGAATCCGGACACGGTGCCCGTTGCAACCCGGCAACAGATGGCACAGACAGTGGAAATGTCATCCGTCGTGCCACAGGCGTCGTCAGGGGTGCTTTGAGCATGAGCGGAAAGCGTTTTGCAACAGCGGCATCGTTGCAGACTTTTGCAGCGCAAATGGCAAAGGCAGCCGAGACTGACCGGGGTTTGGTTATTTATCTGCAGGGACCCCTAGGGGCTGGCAAAACCACCTTTGCAAGAGGGTTTTTGCGCGGTCTCGGGTATTCCGGGCGGGTGAAAAGTCCCACTTATACACTGGTGGAACCTTACGAGACGCCGGTTGGGTTGCTTTATCATTTTGATCTGTATCGACTGGGTTCTCCTGAAGCGCTGTATGGCCTGGGTATTGAGGATTATTTTGTGCCCGGCGCAATTTGTTTGGTGGAGTGGCCCGAATGTGGCAGGGGCGTGTTGCCGCCTGCGGATACAGTCATTGTGTTTGAAGTGGATGGGGATGGTCGGGTTTTAACGATTGATTAGGGGATCTGTCGTCATTGCGAGGCCGCGAAGCGTCAGGCCGCGGCAATCCAGCTTTTTGGCGGGGCTTAAGAGCTGGATTGCCGCGTCGAAACGGCTTCGCCCTCCTCGCAATGACGGTATTCGCAACAACACCGGCTTGTTTGCGGGAATGACAGCAAGCAGGGCCATTGCTATAATTTTCCTTATAAAATCCATATCTGTATAAATTTATACCAACAAAAATGACAAGAGGATCCCGTGAATCCAATCGAAATGATGTGTGACAGTTCCCTGATGGCAGGCAATTTTTCAGCTTCAGTGGTTGAAGCACTGATAACCCGTCTGTTGTTGTTGCCAGGAGATGCCGTGGCCAAAGCTTTGGGTAATCTGCTTCCCGGTGAGCACGAAGTGAATTTTAATTATCAATATGCAGACAACTATCCCTTCAGTGCAGGTTTGGCGCCGAGAGATTATTCCCGTGTTGGATTTTTTTCAAAATACCCATTGGGTGTGGCAGCTCAACCGCTCGCAGGTGGCCTTGCAACCGGTGTGAAATATGCTGTTGCAGCAGCGGTGTTTTTGGGCGAGGTGGCGCTGGGTGTTGAAGCAGGTCTTTTGTGTATGAAGGGATTGTCTATGGTCCTCGGTTTATGTTTTGCAGCAGTGGCGCTTGGGGCACTGGTTTGGGCTGTGAGAAGTTGTCTGGTGGGGCCTGAACAGGCAACGAATGAGTTTACTTCTCTTTTTCAGGGGCCGCGCTGATGTATGGATTGTTTGGTCGGCTGGTCCGGGAGGCAAATGATGCCGGCGGTTATAATGAATATCAGCGTTGTCTCGGCCTCAGGTAATCGCATTGATTTTTAAGGTATGATGACCTGAGTGGATCAGGGTGTGATTTATTCAGGGGGAGACACATGAGAATTCTGTTGCGAACTTTCATTGTGCCTCTGATTTTTATGTGTCTCCCATGGTCACTCTCTGCAGCACAACCCGTACTGCAGTCCATTCGTTTTACGCCGGGAGACAACGTTCTGCATCTTGAGGCGAGGCTGAATCAACCGGCCATTGTGCATATTTTCCGTCTCCAGCATCCCACGCGTATCGTGCTGGATTTTGATGGCGTCCGCATGAAGGCATCGCTTAAAAAAACAGGTCTTCCTTTGGGTGGCGTGTATGGTATGCGTTATGGATATCCGCAAAAAGGCGTCCTGCGACTGGTATTGGATGTGGACAAAACCATCCGCTTCCAGCACCGTTCATCGATTAAAAGTGCTGAGCTTCGTCTGGATCTGCTGCCCTTTGCGGCACATCTGCCGGCAGCCGCAGCTGTCTCATCCACCAAAAATCCGGCTGCGAAGACAGCGGAGCCGCCCCGTACGATGGTTGTGGTTATTGATCCCGGGCATGGCGGTCATGACCCGGGTGCAAGAGGGCTTGCCGGTACCCGCGAAAAAGACATTGTACTGGCCATTGCAAAAAAGCTTGCCAATGAAATCAATCAGGCCCCGGGCATGAAAGCCGTGTTAACCCGTGCCGGCGATTATTTTGTGCCGCTGCGCGGCCGCCTTCACCGTGCCCGGAAGGACCGGGGTGATTTGTTTATATCGATTCATGCCGATTCCTGGTTTGACCACGATGCAACGGGTGCTTCCGCCTACACCCTGTCCCGGCATGGTGCCACGAGTGAAGCTGCGCGCTGGCTGGCGGGGCGGGAAAATGATTCTGAGCTTGCGGGTGTTAATCTGCGTGAGCTGGGTGATCAGAGTGCTGTGCTGCGCTCAGTCCTGATTGATCTGGCGCAAACAGCCACGATCCAGGACAGCGTGCATCTGGGGAGTGCGGTGCTTCAGCCGCTGGGTTCTGTGGCCGGATTGCATTACCGGCATGTGGAACAGGCGCCTTTTATGGTGTTGAAATCGCCTGATATCCCATCGGTTCTCATAGAGACAGGCTTTTTGTCCAATGTCAAAGAAGAGCTGCGTCTCAGAGATCCTGCGTATCAGACAGCATTGGCGCGTGCTATTTTTTCAGGGGTGAGCGCGTATTTAAAAAAATATCCCCCTGCCAGAGTTTAAATGATCACTGAGGTTGCAGGATGAGTGTCAAACGTTCCACCGTATCGGGTCTTCATGCAGTTACCGGACTTCTTTTAAAAAATCCTGAACGCATCCGGCGGTTGCATGTGCTGTCCGGACGCGATGACAAAAGGATCCAGGAAATACTGAAGCTGGCACAGGATCAAAAAATTCCGGTTGAACGCCTCTCCCGGGAGGCGCTGGGTGCGCTCTCACAATCGGAGCAGCATCAGGGCGTGCTTGCAGAATGCGATGCGCCCCGCAGTTTTTCAGAAGCTGATCTGCAGGCTTTGCTTGCAGAATCCAAAAATCCGCCTTTGATTTTGATTCTGGATGGTGTTCAGGATCCGCATAATCTGGGCGCCTGTCTCAGGAGTGCAGATGCAGCCGGTGTGACTGCCGTGATTGTTCCCAAAGACCGTTCTGTCGGTCTGACAGAAACGGTGGTGCGTGTGGCCTCGGGCGCTGCAGACACCGTGCCATTGATTCAGGTGACCAATCTGGCGCGCACGATGAGCGCTCTCAAAAAGCAGGCTGTCTGGATTTATGGCGCAGCCGCTGAAGCGGAACGGAACGTGTATGCGGAAAAACTGACGGGACCGGTTGCCCTCGTGATGGGTGCCGAAGGCAGTGGGCTTCGCAGGCTCACAGCTGAACACTGTGATGGCCTGCTGAAAATCCCACTGCAGGGCAGTGTTTCGAGTCTCAACGTTTCTGTGGCGACGGGGATCTTTCTGTTCGAAGTTGTTCGTCAACGAAACGGCTGAGGCTTAAACGGGGTGCCTCAAAAAAAGTAAAGTTACGACGCTGAGCTGCGCGCAGGCGGAAGCGGTCTTCCGGACTGAGATGATCTCCGATCACACCGACATTTTTTCTGATGGCAGGACTCACAGAGGGACTGCTCTGAGACTGCGGTGAATGAATGTCTGACAGGCTGTTGTCTGATTCCTCTGAACTGCTGAGGTCTGAGTTGTGTCTGAGGATCGGCGCGCTGTTTGGAAACCATTCCAGCAGATGTTCAGACGCACGTTTTATATCAGTCGGTTTTGCAGTTGGATCATTTAAAATAGCTGTCATAAACTGTCTTGCGTCAGCTTCTTTGTCATTTTCGCCTGCGATTTTGATCATGATGGATAAAATCACGGGATTGAGAAGATTTTGCTGTTTTATGGTATTAAAAATTTCATAGGCACGCTCGTACTTATGGTTGATGAAACAGGCATGAAGCATATTGCCATAGCCGAAGATCAGCTGACTGTGCCGAATTGGGCGGTGTGTGAGAAGATGCGTGAAGGCAGATTCCACCTTTGAAAATTTTTTTTCATTTCCAAATACTTTGATGGCCGTGCCATAAGTGGTTGCATCTGCGATGTGCTGATCGACCATCGTGTCAAAAATATAATGGGCCCATTTGAGTCGGTGGGTTTTTCCGGCCACATACAGTATGAGATTCATGTCATTGGTCTTAAGGTCAGGCGAAAAATAGCTGTTGATGCAAAGATCTGTAAGCAGTATCAGGTGAGGCGTTGAAAATGAATAGTGTTTGAACAGATAAGTCATTCTCGACGCATGCAGTTTGTTTATAAGCGCTGTAAAAGCATAAGCAAGTTGTTTTTCGAGATCAGGATGCGGTGTGTTGTCGGGACTGATGCAGAGATCAAGAATGGCTTTCATGAAAGCAGGGCAATCCCGGTGACGCATGTCCTGGATTAGGCTACCCCAGCTACGGCTGTTTTGAAGAGTAGGTTGAATTAAATTCATAAGGCGTCCTCCTGAGTGAGGTTGATAAATGCCCTTTTTTTGAAATAAGAATGGGCGGCAGGAGCTTACCATAGCTTTTAAAATGATCGAAGAATAAATATACGTCTATTTTAAATGCGATTTATGCGGGCGAGACGATTGCTTGGGGCATGTGAATAAACTGAATACGATTGCCTTCTGGATCGGCGCAATAAAAACTGCGTGTGCCATCCCGGTGATTGCGGGGGGATGCGAGGATTTTGACTTTTTTTTCGGCAAGCCAGGCATGCCAGTGGTCAACGTCTTCGGCGGAAGCGGTAAAAAATCCAAAATGATCGAGGCGCTGATGTTTTTCAGGTGAAAAATCGGCGGGTGCCCGGTGAAGTGCCAGATTGTCTGAGCCTGAGGTGAGATAAACATTGTCAGGATCCGGCTGCCAGTCGATGGTCATGCCAATCAGTTGGGTATAAAACGTGGTGCAGGCTTCAAGCTGACGGACAAAGAGTGCCAAATGACGCATGCCGAGGGTTTTGGCGGGTCTATCCATTTGGGAGGGCCCTGCGCATGGATTTTATCACGGCACTGTAATCTGGCTGGTCGAAAATGGCAGAGCCTGCGATAAAGGTGTCGGCGCCGGCACTGGCAATTTCTGCGATGTTGTCAGTTTTGACGCCGCCGTCTACGGCCAGAGAAATATTTTTGCCGGCGGCTTCAATCAGAAAGCGTGTTTTTTTGATTTTGGAGAGGGCTGAGGGAATAAATGCCTGACCGCCAAAACCGGGGTTGACTGACATAATCAGAATAAAATCCAGCCGGTCCATCAGATGATCCAGCAGGGTTAAAGGGGTGGCTGGATTGAGTGCGAGACCGGCTTTGCAGCCTTTGTCCCGGATTAAGGCAAGAGAGCGATCAATATGCTCAGAGCATTCCGGGTGGAATGAGATGGCGCTCGCCCCCGCATCTGCAAAATCTGAAATGAGGCGATCCACCGGACGGGTCATCAGATGGACATCAATCGGGGCGGTAATGCCATAGCTTCTGAGGGCCTGACAGACCAAAGGGCCCACTGTCAGCGGGGGGACAAAATGCTGGTCCATGACATCGAGGTGGAGCATGTCGCCACCGGCTGCCAGCACTTTGGCGGCATCCTCGCCCAGACGGGCAAAATCAGCGGAGAGTAATGAGGGGGCGATTCTGTAGTGAGGCATGCGTGTCCCCGATGTTTTTGACGTTTGGATCATAACCAGGAAAAGGTGTTTGAATCCACCCGGATTCTCTATAATCCGCAAAACCTCAATGGGTGGGGTGGAGGATCTGCGTTGCGTTATTTGTATAGTCTGTTGTTTTATCTGGCTTTGCCCTGGGTGGTCGCTCGTTTGTGGTGGCGAACCCGCGGGGAAAATCGGCTCGCAAGACGTTGGCGGGAGCGGTTTGGGTTTGGACCAAAAATGGCCAATGGCTGTATCTGGGTGCATGCGGTCTCTCTGGGTGAAACCATTGCAGCAACGCCTTTGATTCGCGCCCTGCAGCAACGCTATCCCCATATCCCTTTGCTTGTCACCAATATGACTGCCACAGGATTAAAGCGTACTCAGGCGGCCTTTGGCGACAGCGTGATTTCATCGGCTGTGCCCTATGATCTTCCGGGGGTTGTGCGGCGGTTTTTGCAGCGCGCAAACCCCAAAATGTTGGTGGTGATGGAAACGGAACTTTGGCCCAATTTGTTTGCCGGCTGCAGGCAGTATCGTATTCCGGTGGTGGTGACCAATGCCAGATTATCTGAACGCTCTGCAAAAGGGTATCAGCGGATTGCGCCTTTGGTTCGGGAAATGTTTCAGAGTGTCTCCCGCCTGCTGGTTCATGCTGTGCCGGATGCAGCGCGCTTTCAGGCACTTGGGATGCCTGCATCTGCAATGCAGGTTACAGGCAGTCTTAAATACGATCTGGAATTGCCTACTGATCTGCCTGCCAAAGGGGATGTGTTACGTAATCTGTTGGGTCGTGACAGGCCTGTCTGGGTTGCAGCCAGTACGCATGCGGGTGAAGAAGAAATCATGCTGGCAGCGCATCGCATCATTCAAAAACAGTTTCCGAACGCATTGCTGATCTGTGTGCCACGTCATCCGGAACGGTTTAATGACGTGGCGGATAAAATTGCTGAGGCGGATTTTGCATTCGCACGCCGAAGTGAAAAAAAATCACTGACGCCGGCAGATGCTGTTTATCTTGCTGACAGTTTTGGTGAAATGATGCTGATGTATGCAGCTTGTGATGTGGCGTGTGTGGCAGGCAGTTTTGTGTCGGTGGGTGGTCACAACATGATTGAGCCTGCGGCGCTTAAAAAGCCGGTGGTGACAGGGCCGCAGTTGTTTAACTTTGCTGAAATCAGTGAGGCGATGCAGGCGGCGGGTGGCATGGTGACAGTGACAGATGCAGCAGGTCTGGCTGATGTGATTGTGAAATGGTTTTCAGATCCTGCGCGCGCAAGGGATGTGGGTGAGCAGGGCTTTTCGGTGGTGGCACAAAACCGGGGGGCGCTCGCAAGGCAATTGGCGGCGGTCTGCGAGGTGCTGGACAAAGAAAGTCTGGTACCATGAAAAAGACAGGGCAGGGAGGGCAAGGTATGACAAAAAAACGCCAAAAAAAACTATATCGCGCAAGAAAAGACCGGATGTTGGCCGGAGTATGCGGCGGTCTGGCAAAGCGTTTTGACGTCGATTCCACTTGGATTCGCCTGATTTTTATTTTGTTTTTCTTTCTTGGCGGCGGTGCTTTGTTGGTTTATCTGATTCTTTGGTTGGTGGTACCTTTGGAGCCCCGATAAGGTCGGGGCTTTTTCTTGAAATGTTCCACCCATAACTGTGTCCCACCGGCCACAGCGGCAGGTACGACCAAAAAATTGATGAATGGAATCATCGAAAAAAACACAATACCCAGCCCAAATGTTAGTGACAGCAGTCGTTTTTGATTCAGCGTCTCCCGCATCGATTCAAACGAAATCTGGTGATTGTCCGTGGGGTAATCCAGACTTTGCAGCGTCATAAACCAAGCACTGAAGAGCAGATTGAGTGGCAGAGCGACCAGTTGAATCACCGGGATAAAAGAGGCTATCAGCAACAATATTGCGCGTGGAATATAGTAAACAAGAACCTCCATCTGACGTTCAATGGGGCGAGGCATGTCTCTGATGAAATGCCAGAGACTGAGGGCTGGTTTTTCAGGACGGTTGCCTGTGAGACAGAACTCGACTTTTTCAGACAGCAGACTGTTGAAGGGCGCGCTGATCAGATTGGCCACGGTGACAAACGTGTATAAAAATATCAGTAAAAATCCACCGATTAAAAACCACCACAAGAGAACGCCCGTCCATTGCAGCCAGCTTGGCAGATGGTGCTGCAGCCATAGGGAAAGTTCACTCGAATAATGCCGGGCCATCCAGAAGAGTCCTGCAAAGACGATCAGATTCAGACAAAACGGCAGAATCACAAAACGTCTCAGTCCAGGTCTCATCAGCAGCTGAAATCCACTCAGCAGATAATAAAAACCGGCCAGCGGATGGTTTTTATTCATCAGGCAATTGATATCAGCGGTGGAATCAGTTTCATCAGCGTACTGCGTTCTTTTGTTCGATCCCCCATCAGCACAAAACCGTGCAGGGTGCCGGTGTCACCATAAAATAATGCACGGGCCCCGTCCGTTGAGATGTCTGTTTTCCATGCGCCGGTCATGGTTTTTGGGGGGGGACACACCATCACAGGACAGGCGGGCGTTTTGATGGTGACAGGCATGGCCGGGTATTCAACGGCGGTCGGATTGCCCGTCAGTGTTTTGGAAAGCGCACGGGCACAGTTCAAAAGAGGGGTGATGTAGGGCAGAACAAAGCCTTCGACTTCGGCACAATCGCCAATGGCATAGACATCTTTAGCGGATGTTTCCAGAAAACGATTGGTCACAATCCCCAGACGGGTTTCGATGCCGGCTGTGACGGTCAGCGTCGTGACGGGTTTTAAGCCGGTGGCGGCCAGAATGGTGTCGGTTGTGATGACGGTCCCGTCAGAGAGCGTCACTTCATACCGTTTGTCGGCGGCATAAGCGATGTTTTCAGCCACACATCCTGTATGGAAAAAAATACCGTGTCGGGTGAGAGCGGCCTGAAACAAATGGCCAATGTCTTCAGGCAGCAGCAACTCCATGGGTGTTGCAGCCGGGGTAATCACATGGACGGTGTGTCCGGTGTTGGCAAGGTCGTTGGCAAATTCACAGCCGATCAGGCCTGCACCCAGCAGGGTCACATGGGGTTTGTTTTCGATGGCTGCGCGAAAGGTTGCATAGTCACTCAGGTGATTGACGGAGAGGACATCGCCTGCCGCTTCGCCATGCAAAGGGGGTCGGGAGGGCTCGGCGCCACAGGCAAGCACCAGTGCATGGTAGCGATGGTGTATTTCCCCAAAGGTAATCTGATGCGCATTGGGATCAATGGCGGTCACCGTTGTGTGGGGAAAGAGCGTGAGATTTAACTGCTCTGAAATTTGCGTGGCTTCACTTGTGATCAGGGTTTGCGCATTTTTTTTGTTGGTGAGGGCATTGGACAGCTGAGGTTTGGAATAATAATGGCCTTCATCAGCCGTCACCATCCAAAGCGGCGTGGTTTGATCCAGTTTTCGAAATTCGCGGGCCAATTGATAGCCTGCGAGACCTGCACCAATAATGATAATAGGGTCATTCATTGAATTGCATTCCAGCATTAAATGGGTGGTTGAAAGTGTGCTGATTATAACAGGAAGTATTCAGGGAGGATCGATAATCCGCGGGGTGACGAATATCAGCAGCTCCCGCCGGTTGGAGGACAGATGCTGCTGTTCGAAAAGGCTGCCAATCAGGGGCAGTCGATTGAGGAAGGGAATGCCGGTTTGCGCATGGGTTTCATCGTTTTCATAAATGCCGCCGAGGACAATGGTCTGACCATTTTTGACGAGAATATTTGAGCTGATCTGCCGGGTGGTGATGGCAGGAACGCCCTGAATGATGCGCGAGGCGGGTTTGTCCTGGTTGATTTTGAGTTGCAGTTCCACGAGATGGTTGGGGAGAATCTGGGGTGTGACCTGCAGACTCAACACGGCTTTGCGAAAGGCAACGCCTGTGGCGCCACTGCGGCTGATTTCCTGATAGGGAATTTCTTCACCGGATTCGATGGTGGCAGGCTGACGGTTGGCGGTAAATAATCTGGGGCTTGAAATGAGTTCACCATGGCCTGAGTTTTCAAGGGCCGCAAGACGGATGTCGAGTGCAGATCCATCGGCAAGACGGGCAAAAACAAGGCTGTAAGGGAGGCCCTGCCCACTCATTCCGTCTTTATGGCCGGATTTTTCGCTGTGATTTGGCGTGACTGAAAAATCAAGGCCCAGTTCCCGTTCAAAATGCGTGTCTACACTTGCAAGATGCGTTTCAATCAACACCTGCTGAACCGGAATGTCGATCTGACGGATCAGGTCTGTAATCCGCTGCAGAGTGGCTGGTGTGTCCTGGACGATGATCTGATTGGTTCTTTCATCGATGTGCAGACTGCCGCGTTCTGAGAGTAATCCTTTTTTTGCCATGAGCGGGCGTGCGGTGGCATCGGCTGAGCTGTAGCGTATCTGAAACAACCGGGTTTCAAGGGGTTCTGTTGCAAGCATGGCTGTGCGCCAGCGGGCATTTTGCTGTTTTTGCTGCAGCAATTTTTCCCGGGATAAAATTTCCGGGATCCCGGATTCGTCAGTGAGTATCAGATCGTGCGCTTTTATCAGACTGTCCAGCGCCTGTTTTGCAGACATGTCATGCAGGGACAGGGAGACCGTGCCCTGGATGTCCTCGTGGATGAGGATATTTTGCCGGAGATGTCCGGAAAGCAGTCTGAGTGCTTTGGTGAGCGGAATATTTTTTTCCTCGAGGGAAATGAGCGGGGAAACAGCCGGTGGACTGTGGTTGCCCTGCATTGTGAATAACAGCGGTTGAAAAGGATCCAAGTTTTTCGCCGGCCCCGTCATTGCGAGGAGGGCGAAGCCGTTTCGACGCGGCAATCCAGCTTTTTGGCGGGGCTTAGAAGCTGGATTGCCGCGGCCAAACGCTTCGCGGCCTCGCAATGACGAATAGCAGGGTAGCTGCCACTTCACGGTCAGATGATGTGTAGCGGAACCCCGTTCCAGTTCAATGAAAGTCACTGGACAAAAAAAATTTTCTTGAAACAGATTATTGATGATTTCTGTCAGCGCGGGAAATGTACCGTCTGCAGTCAGAATGACAGTATGTCCTGTCATTTCAGGAAACTGAATAGTTTTGAGGGTATGTGCCCCGGATGGAGCGCCCACGATTTTTTTTAAAATCTCTGTGTGAGATGAGAGAGGATAAAAATGAACGGGTTGTGATGCCATCACCGTGATTTTTTGGGGAAGGAGGGAGAGGGAAAAAGACAAAAGATGTTCGCCTGACAGTTGTCGGATACCATTGAGTTCAACATGCCATTGCCTGCTTTCCTGCAGCGTGCTCAACCATCTTACCCATGCGGGAACAGTGGCGCTCTGGCCGCTGATGCGAATACGGCCTGCATGCCAGGTGAGACGGGTGAACTGCAGTTCAGATGCCGGCTGGGTGAGGACTTGCAGCGTGTTTTGAAACTGTTGTTGCAGGTGCTGCATCTTCATCCATTCAGTGAGGACCGGGTCAGATGAGGTTTTTAATTCAGGATTTTTAAGAGGGGGGTGAGACGGTTCAGGGCGGGATTGTGACAGGGACGATAAAATAATGAAAAAAAGGATGACAGTCAGTACGCCTGCCGCTGCGATGCGCAGGAGAATTTTTTTTCGGTGGTGTCTGACTCTGGGACGCCAAGGCAGCAGATTCACAGTTACCATGTGGGGCAGCGTCTCATGGCAAGACCGAGTGCGATCAGGAGCGCAGTCGTTGGGGTGTCGAGCAGTGATTTGTTGATGGCATCAGCGCAGGGAAGTGCTGAGAGGGGTTGCAGATCCAGAGCGCGGTTTTTGGCATGCTGATCAATGTCTACAATTCTCACGACGAGACCCGCATTTTCAGCCTGACTGACAGCGGTATAGACCGTATCTTCTCTGGCTGCAATCAGCAGAATCTGGTGTTCTTTTTCGCCGGGTTGAATCACGGCATGGTCAAGGCATAAAAACGCCGGGTTTCCCGGCAGGTAGTCTGCGAGATGATCCCTGAGTTCTGCATCCCGGTCGGATTCATTTTGGGTGCTCGCCATGCGGATTTCACGCTGAATGGTGAGCGGCTCCGGTAAGGCAATGGCAGCCGGCCAGCCACGGGCCCCTGTCTGGGTCACGAGCGTCCGGGTGGCATGGGTAATGGCTTCTGAGGTGGCAGGGAGAGGGACTATGGCGAGATTTTCGATCTGGAGGGTATGGTGGGTATGGGTCAGACAGGCGAGTGCGATTTGCCCATCGCATTGCGCGAGACCCGCCGTCCGTTGCCGGAAGAATGGGCGCATAGAAAGTCCTTGTTTTTAAGGGCAGTTTCAAGAGGGGGGAGACAGAGAAATATCGAGTCCGCAATCCTCTCCCGATCTGGTGTAGAATGCAAGCCTTGATTTCAATGTGCTGGCGGTTATGCGAATTATTTTTAGAGTGTTTCGTTGGTTTGTCGTAAGCGTTGCGGTCTCTGCAGCGGTGGTCATTGGGGGGTGCTGGTATTACATGGAATATCAGCTGCCGGATATCCTTGCGCTGAACACCGTTCAGTTACAGGTCCCTCTGCAGATCTTCAGTCAGGATGGCAAACGGATTGCGGAATTCGGTGAAAAGCGCCGAATCCCTGTGCCTTATGATCATATCCCGCCGCTTCTGGTCAAAGCCGTGCTTGCCACGGAAGATCAGCATTATTTTCAGCATCCCGGGGTGGATTTGTCCGGGCTCGCCCGCGCGGCGATGCTGCTTTTGACGACGGGCCGCAAAGATCAGGGCGGCAGTACGATCACAATGCAGGTGGCCCGCGGATTTTATCTGAACCGGCATAAAACCTATGGCCGCAAGATTCAGGAAATTCTGCTTGCTCTTAAAATCAACCACCAGCTCAGCAAGCAAAAAATTCTCGAGCTCTACCTGAACAAAATCTTTCTCGGCAACCGTGCCTATGGTGTGGCTGCGGCTGCTGAAGTTTATTATGGCAAAAAACTGGATGAGTTAAGTCTGGATGAGATTGCCATGCTCGCGGGTCTGCCGCAGGCGCCTTCTGCACTGAACCCAATAGCCCACCCGGAGGCTGCGCTGAAACGCCGCAATCACGTGCTTTCCAGAATGCATGAGTCCGGCTACATAGAGGATGCGGCGTATCAGCAGGCGCTTACCACCCCGCTGAATGCGCAGTATCACGCATGGCAGCCGGAGGTGAATGCGCCCTGGTTTGCTGAGTTTGTGCGGCGACAACTCGAAGAAATGTACGGTGACAGCATCTATACCGACGGCTTTAAAGTGACGACAACACTCTCAGGCACGCTGCAGCAGGCGGCCAATACTGCGGTGCGCAAAGGCCTGCTGGATTACGATCAAAGACATGGTTACAGAGGGCCTGAGGGGCATCTGGGGACCCCCAGTCTGAAAGCCATGCGCATGTTTGAAAAAAAGCTGGCGGATATCCCTGTGGTGAATGGGTTGATCCCCGCTGTTGTCATTGATCTGGATGATCAGAGCGTGACGGTACTGCGTGCCGGCGGCAAACTGTCCGTGATTCCCTGGAAGGGACTGGCCTGGGCGAGGCGTCAGATTAATCCGGATTATCTGGGGCCTGCGCCTGCCGATGCTTTTGACATTGTGAAGCTCGGCGATCTGGTGCGGATTATGGTGATGCCGGATCAGCAGATTCGTCTCGCACAGCTGCCTGAGGCAGAGGCAGGGCTGATCTCGCTGGATCCTGAAAACGGGGGGATCCTTGCCCTTGTGGGCGGATTTGATTTCCAGCGCAGTAATTTTGACCGGATGACGCGTGCACTGCGCCAGCCGGGTTCCAGTTTTAAACCGTTTATTTATTCAGCGGCGCTTGCAAAAGGCTATACGCTTGCGACCCTGATCAATGACGCCCCGGTGGTGTATGAAAATCCCAATGATCTCAGCCTCTGGCGTCCTCAAAATGATGAACGCCGGTTTTTCGGGCCCACGCGGCTGCGCGATGGCCTGATTCATTCCCGCAATCTCGTCTCGATCCGGCTGCTGCAACAGATCCGGGTGCCTTATGCCATTGATTACATCAAACGCTTCAGTTTCACAGAAGGTCAGTTGCCGGCGGAGCTGACGCTTGCTTTGGGCACGGCCAATGTGACGCCTTTGCAGATGGCGGTGGGCTATGCGGTATTTGCCAACGGCGGTTACCGGGTCATGCCTTATGCCATTTCAGTCATTGAAGACCCGGAGGGCAAGGTTTTGTATCAGTCGCATCCTCTGACGGTCTGTGAGAAGTGTGCGCCGGATGCATCAGACAACACACAGGCCCCCCGTGTGATCACACCGCAAAATGCATTTTTAATCACATCCGCTTTGCACGATGTGATTGAACATGGCACGGGTATCCGGGCGAAAAGTCTGAGACGCGGTGATCTGGCCGGTAAAACCGGTACAACCCAAAATCAGGTGGATGCGTGGTTTGTGGGGTACAGCCCGACACTGGTG
>Ga0206941_10238_pt1 | contig 14861 bp, 15 predicted proteins | sample Alteio_BWOrgHeat_9_FD_153251 | JGI IMG/M metagenome (GOLD analysis project Ga0206941, IMG submission 153251) | Enriched cells from forest soil in Barre Woods Harvard Forest LTER site, Petersham, Massachusetts, United States -... | ecosystem: Environmental > Terrestrial > Soil > Temperate forest >...
TTTCCAAATCGCAGGGCGCTGGTTCATTAAAAAAATATATTGTTGAGACCGATCAAATTTATTTGAAGTCGTTAGTGCCCGGATTAGGCATTACATTATTAACCACTGATTACCAAGTACTTGGCGTCGTAATGGAATATAAGGTCGAGTTAAAGAAAACAAAAAAATGAGTAAATGAAAATGAAAACCGCTCTTCCGTTATTTTATTTTAAGCCAACGATTTGCTGGGTAGATGATGATAGATTATTTTTGGATGCGGCCTCATTGAGTTTTGGCGAGCACTACCACTGCAATACCTTCAATAGCCCGAGTGAAGCAATCAAGTATTTTAATGAATATCGCGCGCCACTTTCTGTAATTAGCTTTAAACGGGAGTTTTCTGAAAGCGATTTATTTGGTTCAGCTAATCATCACCCAGTAGATATTGATATGACAGCTATCGCTGAGTTAGCAAATAATGCAGCGTGTCATGACGAAATAGCCGTGTTGATTGTGGATTATCACATGGCGGAAATGAACGGCGTAGACTTGTGCGAACGCTTAAAAAATTTCAACGGTAAAAAAATATTGTTAACCGGTGAAGCGACGCACGAAAAAGCGATTGAAGCGTTTAATAAGGGAATCATCGATAAATTTATCCGTAAAGGGCATAATATTGCCGAAACTTTGCAGCAATATGTAAAAGAGTTGGTTTATCAGTATTTTTGCGAAAGAACTGCAGCATTAGTAGAACATTTGGAAGCATCTCGACGCTCTGTTTTGTCAGATAAAAGTTTTATAGAGTTTTTTAATAAGTGGTGCAGTGAAAATAATATAGAAGAATATTATTTGCTAAATAAGCAAGGTGCTTTTTTAGTAAAAGATAAAGCCGGCGCTATTAGTCATTTTGTGCTACATAGCGAAAATGATAATCGTGAATTTGCTAAATTAAACGATGAGTTGACAGGCGAAGCCGCGCAATTGACAGCTGATGTTGCGAGCGGAAAATTAATACCCTTCTTTGGCATACATAAAGAATATTGGGAAGTTGAAGAGACAAACTGGTCACCTTATTTTTATCCAACGCAAACCTTCAGCGGCCGCGAACAGTATTTTTGGGCAGTCGTGTGAAAAAGTATATAAAAGTTCTTTTTTTAATTAGCCAATTATTTTTGCTTCCCGCGATTGCGGCTGTTGCAAATAAAGATAGTGTTAATATTTTAACTTGGTGGGGTTATTTAGATTATCCCGAAGTTATTCAGAAAATTGAACAAGATTGCGATGTTAAGATAACGCATGATAACTATTACTCTAACGAAGAGTTTTTAAGACGCTGGCAAGGGCATAAAGAATATTATGATGTAATTATATTTTCTGATACCATTTATGGCGTCGTTAAGCCTAATTTACCTGATCTTAGCAAGAGTACATTATGGCAGCAATCTGCAGAATATCACCCCGTGATCAAGTCGCATTATTTAAGTAAACATTATCCCCATAATGTAGTTTATTTCGTGCACGCAATGACAGGTTTTTTGTGGAATCCAGAAAATATTAAGATTAATGAAAATGATTCTATAGTATCCATATTTAAGAAAGCCAACGGCAAGCTAGTGGTCTTAATGGATGACCCGGTTGAAGCAAAAAAGCTTGTTACGTCTGCTGAAAATGGTGATCAACTAACAATTGCCAACTTTAACCGCGTTATACAAGATGCCAATGTTTACGTAACAAATAATTATAGTCAAATTTATAAAAAACCCAATTTCGCGTTTTCATATAGCTGGTCAGGCGAAGCGGTTATTGATTTAATGGCAGCGAATAAAGAGTATAAATTTTTAGTTCACCCAAAACTTTCCTACGTTACCTCGGATTTGCTCGCCCAAACCTCCACCAGCCGCGGCGCCACTTGTGTGGCGAAGGAATTGGCGGGAAAAAAATTAGCAACCGAAATGCAAGAGAATATGTTTTATTTTGCACCTTATAAAAATATGCCGGTGTCAAAGAATAGATATTATGACGCAATGCATCGTAATTTTATTGCTAACTTATCGATGATCCCATGGCTAGAATATGATAAATCGCAATTTGATATAGATAATAGAAATTGGCAGCTCATTAAATTACCGCTAAACACGAAAAAAACATGAAAATTAGAAACATTAACGATGTAAAAAAGTATGCGAATCAAATTACAGTATTAATATTTATTGTTATATTTACATCGGCTTCTTTTGCATTGATGAGTCATTATAGGTTTCAAGTTCAACGAAAAGCATATAATGATAAGCTGATAATCGAGCAAATAAATAATTCCGCGTCTGATTTATCTGAAAAATTAAGCATTATTGCAAGCTCAACTGTATTCTTGGATTATTTGCGTTCTGGTGAAACAACGCGAGAAAAATTATATACGCAGCTATTAGCACAATTATCAACCTTAAAAAATCCCAACGTTACCGGGATGAGAATTATAGATAATAATGGAAAGACTATATTTGATTATGGAAAGCACTCAGGTTCATATGTTGCACTTAACTTATGTTACTTGAATCAGACGCTTGACCCTGAAATGGGATTCTGTAATCACACATGGAAACTGTATTTTGATCATGGTGCATTATTGCGTGATATATTAAAACTTAATAACAGCCTTAAATCTTGTGTAAATTGTAAGGCTCGAGAGCTTGTTAATAACGGCTATTTTGGTAGTTTTCCTGTCGCTGATAAAAATAAATTAGATTTCAAAATTCAAATGGCGGAGCAAAGCGATTACTTTTTTTATGTGTATTTTCTATTAATGAGTCTTAGTCTTGTTATCTTTAGCTGCTGGTGTTGGTATAGGCTAAGCGATATTTTGAATAATTATATTGCTCATCCCATTAAAAATTTGGCTAAATGTTTAAGTGCGGATGAGGTCATAGAGCAGTCAAATGATATTGATGAAATTAAATATTTGGTGGGTGAAATTAATACTTGGAAGAATAGAATTAATAAAACAAAAGAAGATGAACACGGTATTAAATTAGGCAAAATTGCAGCACAATTAGCCCATGATGTTCGTTCACCTATTATGGTAATGGATATGGTTATCAAAAATATCACTCAAATACCAGAGAATCATAAAAATATGCTTCAACAGGCAGCTCAGCGAATAGCTGATATAGCCGGTGGTTTTCTTGTGTATTACCGCGATAAAGGGATAGCTGATTCAGAAATAAAAAATGAAAATGTTCTTGTTCTTCTACAAGCCATTATCAAAGAAAAGCAACTACAATATAGCGATAAATCTGTTAATATATCTTTTACAAATACGGTCACAGATAACTATTATTCAAATATAAATGCATCTGATTTTAATCGGGTTATATCAAATATTATAAATAATGCTGCTGAAGCCATAGAAGATGAGGGAAAGATTGATATTAATTTATTTAGAAAAGACGCTTACCTTTGTTTATCCATTGTAGATAACGGTCGTGGTATTTCGCCAGATGTATTGCCGCATATTTTTGAAGGTAAAAGTGTAGGAAAGGTAGATGGATCTGGCCTTGGTCTGTCGCATGCAAAAATGGTTATTGAAGGCTGGAATGGAAGGATACATGTGGATTCAATTCAAAATAAAGGCACACAAGCTATTATTTATCTTCCATGTGTCATTTGATAGCCATAGCTCTATAATTAAAAAATCTCAGAAAACGCCGAAAAATGAAATTCGCAAAAGCGGCGTCGGAGGAGGTATGCTTGCTATAGTGCCTAATAAAATGGCAATTGCGGTATATTCTTCGCCATTAGGCTCATCAGGAAATAGTGTTCGTGGGCAGCTTGTTATTCAAGAATTATCTAAACTTTGGAACTTGCATATGTTAGCGGGCGAATATTAATTTGGATTTTTTCTTTTAATAATGCTGTTGTTAAGTATGCTGTCAGACGCGCAACATCCGCATGCTGCTTCTTTGAAGTTGCTAAATTTAATCGCCAAGAAAGGTTTATAGAATTACTATAATTGAGCTAACACTATAGCTAAAAACTTCACCATCACCATGATTATATTAAAATAAATAAAATATGGAAAATTATGGTATAATTATGGTATAAGTGTGGAAGAATTTCATGATTCACTTGATTGTATAGGTTTTGGAGGTTATATGGCTCTACCACAGGCTTCATTATTTAGAACCTCTCCTCAGGACTACTTTCACCTTTTTAATGATGAAGCATTCGTTGATGGGGAGAAGGTTGTAAAAACATTGAAGTATAAAAAGGAAGATGTTGCGGCAGCAACAAATTTGCCACTTCATTCTGTTAGGTATGAAGAAAAAAAAATGCCTGCTGAGTTAAGAGAGCGACTAACCGAGTGGGCAACCGCATTAAACTTGGTGGGCAGCTTCTTCCAGGATAAGAAAAAAACTATTATTTGGTTTTTTATGCCCAATCCGCTGCTAGGTGATATATCGCCCAGAGACATGATACGGATTGGACGCTTTAAAAAACTACTTACATTTATTCAAACTGCCTTAGAAGAAAATCAGAGGAAAGATTTAGATGGTACGGTATCGAGGAAGAGCGAGGCTACCCCGCAAAATAAAGCATCAAAATCTGAAGGCGTCAAATAATGTTGGTATTTTACTCGAGTCTGGTACGCTTGGCGATATGCGTGAAGCTAAACGAATTACGGAAGAAGAAATTAAATATCAATGGGACTATTATTCAGAGCTCGCACGCCAAAGAAACGAAGTTATCAGCCAAATAAAGGAAGCGTTAACGAGTGTCAGTCAACCTTTTCAGTTTGAAAAATGGCAGCGTGCTATTAAGTACAAATATAGCTGGCATCCATTGTGTACTAACGGCAGTTTAACTTTTAATGGTGGTCGATTTAACACTGGCAATGACGTCAATTCTAAGGAATGATTTACTTATCAAAGCTAACCGGTGAATCATGCATTGCGGTCTACCCCAGAAATTTTGCAGTAACGGATTCATTTATACAGCTTGATGATGAAGCTCCTCATCCCAGTGTTCCAAATAGAATTGATTCTACAAGCTGGCGTCTCTGTGAACAGGATATAAAAGAGCTTATCGAAGGCTCTTAATCCATTGAGTGAAGTTGTCTTGCTTTTAAGCAGAAACTGCTCTTATTATTAAATGAATAATATGGAGCGGAAACATGACAACAAATTTATCCATCATTTTAATATTTATACTCCTCGGTCTAGGAGCGGCAGCGCCGATTGGGCCGGTGAATGTTGAGATTATTCGCAGGCATTTACACCTGGGGTCATTGGCGGCTATCACATTTGGTGCGGGTGCATGTCTGGCTGATTTAACTTATTTAATTTTGCTGCTGACTGGATTGCTTACAGTATTAAATAACCCAACATTTCTATATCTACTTGGTGTTATCGGCTCGCTTATCATCGCTATGTTTGGTGTCATAATAATACGAGCGAAAAATAAATTTATAGATAAATCCGTTGAAAAAACTAGCTTGCACAAACAGTGGTTGGCTGGATATCTAATGACGATGTTAAATCCGTACACCATTTTATTTTGGGTTTCAGTTAGTGCACAAGTCGCTGTGTATTCGCAACAATCTAAGCATGCTGCTTTATTAGGTGGTGCGGGTATTTTAACAGGCACTTTTCTTTGGGTGCTGGTTCTTAATTTTTTTGTGCATCATTCTAAGAAATTTATTACACCATCCGTGATGAAAATAATTAACTATATTAGTGGTGCCATGCTTATTCTCATTGCGGCAATGGGAGAGTATCATGCGATCATTGGTTTATCACTGCGTTAATCTCCAATTTAGCTGGCCAAAGCAATCCCATCATTTAATCACTTGATTATATTAGCGTTTTATTTTTACCCCAATCTTGATTGATATATCTTTTATGATATACTAAGGCAATGCATGACAGGAAAAGAAATAATTAAAATTTTAGAACAGCGCGGCTGGAAGGTGTTACGTGTTAACGGTAGCCATCATCGAATGGGAAAGGGAAGTTTAAGAACAACAATCCCCGTGCATGGTAAACGTGATATAGGTAAGGGATTGCTCTCTGCCATTGAAAAGCAAACAGGGGTGAAATTTTCATGAATGTACTTTATCCAGCGATTTTTACATACGACAAATCTGAAAAAAGATATACCGTTCATTTTCCCGATTTGCCTGAAGCGATTACAGAAAGTGAAACATTGGAAGAGGCGATGTTTAATGCTTCTGAAGTATTAACATTAACATTAGAAGGTAGAGTAGATGAGGGAATGGAAATTCCGCGACCATCAACGCATAAAAATGCCAAGCTAATTGCGCCTTCTGCACGTGCGCAAGCGGCATTATTATTGCGGTGGGCGAAGGGGGATCATACTACCGCTGAAATTGCACGCGCATTAAACACATCGTGGCCAGCTGTTGCACGCCTTGAAGACTTGCATCATTGGCCTAATCTGCGGCAACTTGAGCGTGCGGCGACATCAGTTGGATATCGTTTAATTATTGCATTTGAGCCTGTTAATGATATTAAAATTAAAAATGTGCATGATTATTTAAAATAAAAGTTCGTGTTTTATTCCACATGCGCCACAAATTTCAACCCTTGCGGTTTCGGTTCTTCAACATGCGCAAGTGCGACGGGTGAAAAATCTTGTTTGGTTGGCATTTTTGTTCTAGGCACCAGGGTCACTGTAAATACATAAGGCGAAGCGGCGGAATCCGATTGTGTATTTGTATTAGGTAATGTACTCATGATTCCACCAATAATATGCCCAATGACAGTGGGTTTAGTAATACCATCTAGATTAATGACTTTATTTGGATAGGTGGGAATAATGCTTTCAATAAATCGTGCGCCAGCGCCAAATAATAATGTGTTACCAGGATTAGAGCCGGTCGAAACAATAGTGGGATATTGATTATCCATTAAATACTGAGTGAAATTTCCATTCTGATCCATCTGTACAGTCGTTACTTGATTAATAAATGGGATTTCATCATCAGTGGTGAAAGTACCATTATCAAAATAACCATAGGATGCGCCACCAAAAAAGATGTGATACATACTCGATGTTGCTCTCGAATATAAACTTGCAGAAGCGGTGACATATTGATTCATGGCTTGTTTGAAGCTAGTGGGTAAATTTGGATCTGCCATGACAGGATCATTCACGCCATTGATCGTTACCGGTACGGTCCAAACTCCACTATCTACAGTAAACACCCCTGCAAAAGCAATCAAACCAAATTGTAAAGTTTGATTATTATTAAGTAATGTTGGGAGCACGGTTAAATCTCGGCGCCTAAAGTTGGGATTAGGTGCGCCTGGCATAGAATTGTAAATATCAACCGAAAGTTTTGTGCCATTATCATTAATTTTAAATTGGCGTACTTGCTGACTATAATCACCATTGCTCGTATCTGTATATTGACCAGCAAAATTTTGTCCAAATACTAATTGCGTCATGTTGCCTAGTCGATACATGGCGCCGCCTGTGATTTGAAAAATCGGATTAGTTAGTTGACGAATATTTTTAGCGACGGATCCTTTACCCGTCATGACCCACGTTATTATTCCGGGCAGATTGATAGCAGTTAAAATGGGCTTCGTACTAAAAGTGGCATTAGCTGTATCGACACCATAACCGCCTGCCATAAATAACGTGTCACCTTGTTGAAATGATTCAGGACTGGTAACAGTTAATGTCTCGATTTGTGCTTGCGTTAAACCAGAGCTGGGATCAGTTAATGATCGCGTATAAACGATGCCTTTGTTGGGATCAATAACATAAACATTGGTATTTTGCTTATCCGGAGGGAAATTATTGGTAGGATCAAATCCATGTAAACCATTAATGCGGCCAGCTAGAATGACCCAAAGTCCTTTATAAGTTCCGAAAGCACCAGAGTGATATCCCACTGGTAATCGAAAATTGGCAAGTGATATGACAACACTAAAAGGTAATCCTGATTGGGAAATGACTGTGTTCACGGTGTCAGTTTGGTTGGGAGTAGCAAATGCTATTTTTATATTCATCAAAGCAGCTAGGCAAATAAATGCTTTTACAAAATTTTTCATAATCATCCTTGATTTATGCAAATTTATAATTGACACCTAATGTGCCCAGAACAAGAGAATCTGAAACTTCATAACTGCTGCCTGTGTTATTTGTTACTGTATAAGTATTGGGTTTAATCGCATCTACTTTAATACGTGCAGAAATTTTATCGGTGAAAGCATACTCAATGCCGGCGCCTATCGCGTGACCAAATTGATCTTGGTTAAGATTAACGGATTGAAAAAATCCGATGCTGTCGACATTATTAAGCTGTCCATTTAATCTTACCCAGGCTAAACCACCACATAAAAATAAATAGGTGCGACCAGCAGCAATGCCACCTGTAAATTCAAGAAGCGTGACAATTTTTAATGAGGTATTGGCATTGAATTGGTAGGTAGCAAAAGGCGAACCATATTGTTTGCTAAATTGAGCGTTAGCAATATTAAAGCTGCCCTCTATACCATATACACCTGAAACAGTATCAAGATCCAACTGGCGCCGATAACCACCTTGAAAACCGCCAGTAATAGCAGGGTCAGAAACTTGTTGAATGGTGCCCTGAAATGATGTTGCTTCTGTATCGGTAATGTCCATGCTGTTATTCACGCCGCCAGCATTAATGCCTGCGTAAAATCCTGTCCAATTATAAGGCGCGTTTGTTGCAAAAGCGGTAGTGGCGAGCATGAGTGCACCAGCAAATGCTGACGCAATAAAACTGAATTGCTTCATTACTAAAAATCCTTTTTTAGGTGATCACGATAATGTCCTATCTTGTGTAGTGTAAGTCAAGATAAATTAAAATTGGGGTGAAGATGACAAATCTTCTCGATAATATTTGCTTGCTGGCTCAGCTGAATCATTGCTTTCACTATTAGAACTCAGCATATCCTCAAGTTTTCGTTTTACTCCTTTTGCTTCGACTTTAGGAACAGCTATCCAAAGAGGTACTTGAGGCTGTTTCGTTGGGCTTTGGACATTTGGATTTTGAACAGTGAAAGTGAGTGAAGGAATCGCATCAATATTTTGAATGGTAATGGAAATGGAAGCCGAGTTTTTAAAATAAATGTCGGCTGTCGAATCGGATTGTAATGTTTGCGTAATGTTTTGTGTCGATGAACTATGTGTCTGTTTGACAGTTCTAACAGGAATACCCGCCTTTATTAAATGCTGAGTAATAAATTCATCTTTGTCTTTTGCACGATTCCATTGATCCGATGTAATGTGAACGACCAAAACTCCTTGACTACTAACTACATTATCTCTATTTAGTGTATGCGCATTAAAATTGCCAAACGAGTCTGTGTGATGTTTACCATCAAATTGAAAGACAACACTTTCATTAGGAAAATAGGCATCGACAGGTGAGCCATCTTCGAGAAAGCATTCCTGTTCTGAAAAGCGTGTCGCGTACTTGTGTATATAAGGCATTATTGCAGCGTGTAGACTAGATGATTTGGGTTGTGCTGTTGCAGCAATGGCCGCATTTCGTTGCCGGCAACAATCAGTCAGTAATTGTATCCCTTCTTGCCATCCTGCGGGAAATTTATCTTTATAGATTGCAAGAAAACTGGAAATTTGAGTGATAGCAAAATCATGGTAATTTGAAATATTTTTGTCTTGAGCGCATGCATTCAGAATTTTGTTAATAATTTTCGCACACACTGGTTGGATATCATTAAAGTCCATATGTAGACTGCCTATATCCCATAGAACATTCGCATGAAATTGTTCGTTAGATTCATCAATATTTTCATTTACGATGTTGAGCAGACCTATTAAGCTTTCCTTCGCTGAGAATCCCGCTGCTTGCCACATTATTGGGAGGCCGATATGCGCGAGGGCATGCAGAACGTTTTTTATTTCTTTTAGTTCCATCTCATTTTTATGATGATTAATTGATGCTACTAATACGAGTTTGAAAAAATCATCGCATTCTGTCCAGCTAGGTCTTGCGTAACTCAAGGCAAGGCAGATGATAGCTGTTATTTTAGCATCATGTTTTGTTGGTTTTTCTGATGGGCTTAATCTATAGGCTAGTATCTTTTCGGCTTCGAAGAGTATTTCGGTTTTTATAAAATGAATTGCTTTTCTTTCTTTGCTTTTGTTGGGATTAAGATTATTAGCCTTTATGTCATTATAAAGACATCGCGATTTTTTAAATAAAGCACTTACTCGATTTTTGTCTATTTTATATTTCTCGTTTTCGGTTAAAGAATAATTATTCATAGCAATGCAATTCGCCTCGTTTTAGCTTTTAATATTTCCTTTGCTGTTTGTTTGAGCAGCTTGCGCTTGCTGGATGATTGTTGAGTAATGTGGTGGAGGTGCATTCCAGAGCACATTACTATTGTAAGCCGCATAAACAGGAGTGTAGATTAATTGTAATTGCTGTAATTGCTGTAATTGCTGTAATTGCTGTAATTGCTGTAATTGCTGTAATTGCTGTAATTGCTGTAATTGCTGTAATTGCTGTAATGGCTGTGTTTGCAGTAGTTGTGCAGCATCACGTTCTCTCTCTGCTTTTATCTGTGCGCCAGCTTGTTCTATTCGTGCAATTTTTTCTTCATTACTTAATTGGGCGTGCTGAGTCGAATTTAAATAAACAACCCCTAATTCGGGCGTGTTTTGTGTAGTGTAAGCGGGTTTCTTTTTTGCTTGTAAAGTTTTTAATAACTCATTCGCTTCATAAACCGTGGTGCCTTTTTCATCTAAGCCAGGCTTAGTAAATCCGGTGGCGGTAAACATCAGCTTGCCAATAGATGTGTTTTCGTTGGTCATTTCGGTTAACGCAACAATTTGATCATCTTCGCTTGCTAAGCTTTTTACATATTGCAACACCATTTTTTTAGCGTTTTTAAAGAGCTGAGTTTTATCTTCTTGTAACCAGACGGAGTGAAATAACTTATAAACCATTTCACCAAGCAATAATTTTTGCTGATCATTATTGTTTGATTGAACATCATTAAAAACACGAGAATATAAATTATAAAATAAATAAGCGAGGGAATCTGTGGAATCTGTTTTAGATGTGCTGTTAACAAATTTTATTAAGTATTGGAGTGCTTGCTGAATATCATTTGTAACACCCTGCCCGTAATAATATATAAAGGCGGTATTGTACATGGCTATAGAGCTACCTAAGTGCGCAGCAGCCTTATAAAGATTAAAGGCTTTTTTATAATCTACGGATCCACCTTGACCATGGTGATGCATATAAGCACGGAAGTTTATCGCTTCTGCATGATTATATCTCATCGCTTGTTCATAATACTCAATGGCTTCTTTGTATTTGCCTTGCATATAAAAATCATTACCGCATTTATAGGTTTCTTCTAATGCAGCTGGGTCAGCAGTTTGATGGCTGTGGCTATTCATTTTTTCCTCGTTTGAAGTCTTTAATCTAATTTTTAGTATTGTACAAAATATTACCATATGACGAAACATCAATCAATATAAAAAAAATAATTTTAAATCATATATTTAGATAATTTTAATGCGACCTTCATCACAATGTTTTTCTCAATACGTTAAAATATAATTATGGATTGCTTCGGCCTTTCGGCCTCGCAATGACAGTGCTTTGGTTTTTCGCCCATTCAGGTTAAAATTAGCGCCAAATTCGATCTTATAAGTAGGAATTATAATAGATGAGCAAGACCCGGAGTGATAACGATCCTATTGAAACGCAAGAATGGCTGGAAGCGCTAGACTCTCTCATTCGTGAAGAGGGCAAAGAGCGCGCGCAGTTCATTTTGCAGCAGTTATTAGCAGAAGCTGAACGTCAGGGTTTAAAAGGCGGTGCAGCGCAATTAGTGACGGCTTATGTCAATACCATATCTGCTAAAGATCAACCTGATTATCCGGGTGATTTAGCCGCTGAAGCTGAAATTGAAGCGATAATTCGTTGGAACGCTATTGCGATGGTATTACAAGCTAAGCGTGATGCGGGTGGTGTGGGCGGTCACTTATCTTCTTTCGCATCTATTTGCACACTTTATGAAGTGGGCATGAATCACTTTTTCCGTGGCACGACTAAAGATCAATTAGGTGACATGGTGTATTTTCAAGGTCATTCATCCGAAGGTAATTACGCACGCGCGTTTTTAGAAGGTCGCTTAACAGAAAAACAATTAAAAAAATTCCGACAAGAAGGCGATGGCGAAGGTTTGTCATCTTATCCGCATCCTTGGCTTATGCCAGATTTTTGGCAATTTGCGACAGTGTCGCTTGGTTTAGGATTGTTACAAGGTATTTATCAAGCAAGATTTCAACGCTACTTGCAACATCGCGGATTTTTACCAGAATCTGATCGTAAGGTTTGGGTATTTTGCGGTGATGGTGAAATGGATGAAGTTGAATCTGTTGGTGCATTAGCACTCGGCGCACGTGAAAAATTAGATAACTTAATTTTTGTTGTTAATTGTAATTTGCAACGCTTAGATGGTTTAGTGCGCGGTAATTATAAAATCGTGCAAGAGCTTGAAGGCGTCTTTAACGGCGCAGGTTGGAATGTTATTAAAGTATTGTGGGGCACCGGTTGGGATAACATCATTGCGAAAGATCATTCGGGTGCATTAGTCAAACGTTTATCAGAATGTATCGATGGTGATTTACAAAGTGCTTATGTGCATGGCGGCGCTTTCACGCGTGATTTTATTTTTAATACCGATGAATTAAAAGCACTGGTTGCCGATATGTCAGATGATGAGTTAGGCAAATTACTGCGTGGCGCGCATGATCCCGTAAAAGTTTTCGCAGCTTATGCCGCAGCCGTGCAACACAAAGACCAACCAACGGTTATTTTAACGATGGGTGTAAAAGGTTTTGGCTTGGGCACCACAGGGGCAGAAGGCCGTAATGTTGCGCATAATCAATTAGATTTAACCGAAGCAGAATTAAAAGCATTTCGTGATCGTTTTAATCTACCGCTCACCGATGAACAATTATTGAAATTTGAATTTTACCAACCCGATAAAAATAACAAAGCAGTAAAGTATTTATTTGAGCAGCGTAAAAAACTCGGCGGCTTTTTGCCGGAGCGTGAAGCCACCTCGCAAACATTCACAGTGCCACCACTTTCAGCATTTGAAGCTATATTGCAAGGTTCGGGTGATCGTACCATGGCAACCACCATGGCACTCGGTCGTATTATTAATGCGATGATTAAAGATAAAAATATCGGCAAACGCATCGTGCCCATTTTTTCTGATGAAGTGCGTACTTTTGGTATGGAAGCAATGTTCCGTCAAGTTGGTATTTATTCTCCGGTCGGTCAGCTTTATACACCGGAAGATAAAGAACAATTTATGTTTTATCATGAAGCCAAAGATGGCCAAGTGTTAGAAGAAGGTATTACCGAAGCAGGTTGCATGTGTTCTTGGATTGCTGCAGCCACATCGTATTCGGTGAATCGCATCCCGATGATTCCTATTTTTACTTATTATTCTATGTTTGGTTTTCAGCGCGTTGGCGATTTAATTTGGGCAGCGAGCGATATGCGTGCGCGCGGCTTTTTAATCGGCGCAACGGCTGGCCGTACCACATTAGAAGGCGAAGGCTTGCAGCATCAAGATGGTTCGAGCTTATTAACGGCAGCAACTTTCCCATCCGTACGTTCGTATGATCCTGCATATGGTTATGAAATGGCAGTGATTATGCAGCATGGCTTAAAAGAAATGTATGAAGAAGAAAAAGATTTAATCTATTACATTATGGCGATGAATGATCGCTACATTCAGCCCGCGATGCCAAAGGGTGTAGAAGAAGGCATTATTAAGGGTATGTATTTGTTAAAAGAGGGCGGTAAAGCTAAACATACCGTACAGCTATTAAGTAGCGGTGCGATTTTACCAGAAGCGATTGCAGCAGCGGAATTATTACAGAAAGATTTTGATATTGCGGCGAATGTTTGGAGTGTCACCAGTTTTGGTGAATTACGTCGTGATGGCGCAGCAATTGAGCGTGCGAACATGATGGCGCCAGAGAAAAAAGCTGGAAAAGCTTACGTAGCGGAATGTTTCGCTAAACATAAAGGCCCCATTATTGCCGCGACCGATTATGTGCGCGCGTTACCTGATTTAATCCGTCCCTATATCGCTGATCGTAACTATATTACACTAGGAACAGATGGCTATGGTCGTAGCGACACCCGCGACAAACTGCGTCATTTCTTTGAAGTGGATCGCTATTATATTGTAATTGCGGCATTATATGGGTTAGCAAAAGGCGGTGATATTGGCATGGATGTCGTAACCAAAGCGATGAAGGATTATGGCATTGATCCCAAAAAACCAGATCCATTATATATGTAACCCCGCCTTCGCAAAAACGCTACGGCGCGGTGTATTTGATTGAATGTAGCCCGTACACGCTTTTTGTGTACGGGGAATTGTTGATAGGAGAGTAACCTTTGTCAGTGCAGAACATTAAAGTCCCCGATCTAGGCGGTGCGCCAGAAGTAACCGTTATTGAAGTTCTTGTAAAACCCGGTGATAAAGTTGAAAAAGATCAATCAGTAGTGACGCTGGAATCAGACAAAGCAACTTTAGATATTCCTGCTGATAGCGCTGGCACTGTAAAAGAACTTAAAGTCAAAGTAGGCGATAAAGTTACGATGGGTGATGCGTTAATCACGCTCGATATCGGTGGCAATGAAAAAATCGTTGAAGCGGAAGTGGAAGAAGTGAATGAGGAAGAAGAGGAAAAACCTTCCAAACCGACGCGAGAAGAAGTTCGTCCTCATGAAGAAGTACGAAATGACGACAATGCGCTTTCTGGCACGCTCGAATCAGATTCCGACAATGATATACACGCCGGCCCAGGCG